>Ga0310695_10000901_pt1 | contig 72831 bp, 56 predicted proteins | sample RumenRJG_04DNA_FD_203882 | JGI IMG/M metagenome (GOLD analysis project Ga0310695, IMG submission 203882) | Bovine rumen microbial communities from Lethbridge, Alberta, Canada - RJG_04 (v2) (version 2) | ecosystem: Host-associated > Mammals > Digestive system > Stomach > Rumen | place: Canada... | reverse complement strand
CCTGTTATCAGCTATGAAGGATATCAACAACCCTGCAGTACAGGAAAAAATGAAAAATGACAGGATGTTTTCGGGAATACTCAATGAGGTATCCACACTGTCACAGGATAAGGAGGTGCAGATTATGTTATTAGCAGAAAAATATGCTATGTCAGACATCGCCACAATGAGAAAGCAGGATCAGGCAAAAGGCATTGCAAAAGGCCGTGCTGAAGAAAAGGCTTCTGCTATCGAAAAACTGGCTCAGCATTACGTTGAAACCGGAGCAGCAAAGAACAGGGCAGAAGCTTTAGATATGGCTGCGCTTATCCTTAAATAGTACGTCTGTCACAGGATAAGGAGGTGCAGATTATGCTATTAGCAGAAAAATATGCTATGTCAGACATTGCTACAATGAGAAAACAGGACCATGCAAAAGGGATAGCAAAAGGTCGTGCCGAAGGTGAAAATCGGATAAACAGCCTGTATATGCATCTCAAAGCCACGGGAAAAACTGATGAGCTCATGAGAGCCATCGAGGATGCAGATTATAGGGAGTCTTTGATGAAGACTCTGCGCCTGTAAAAGGAGAGATGCAAGGTTCGGAAAGGGTATTAATAAGAATTTTACGTGACATCGAAAATGAGGGAGCAGAAAACAGATGGATAGATCTATGGTTTACATAATTCCCAGGGGGGGTACACTGACAGACAGTTAAATCCTGTCGGATTTTGTTTTATTCCTAAAAAATTATATGACAGCGGATAAACTGTACGAAAGAGAGAAGCTCTTTTTTGTGCAGTTTTTTTTGCGCATTAAGGTTCTCAGACTTTAGTGTTTGAAAAGAGTGTAACCAATGAATTTGATTGTGATGTCATAGCGCGTGAAATTAGGAGGTATCAATGAAAAACAACAGGATGAAACGATGGATGGGAATGTTGCTGACAGCGGCCATGCTTTTGAATCAGGTTGCGGTGATGTCTGTATCGGTTTTTGCGGCGGAGGAAAATGCTGCGATACAAGTGGCGGAAGTAAATTCTCCGTCTCAGGAAACCGGGGAAAAAACTTCACCACAGGCGGTAGAGGAGATTGAAAATAGTGGAGAGATATCGATGCAGGCTGTTCCTGTGGAAACATTTTCCGAAGAGGAAGAGAACGCAGGAGATGCTTCGATCTTAGTAAGCGGGAATATCGGGAAATGGAACAAAAGCGCTTACGGAGAAAATGTCAAATGGACACTGGATACGGATTATAATCTGAGCATAACCGGATCGGGGGAGATGTATGAAGGAAACTTATGGAATGACGGGGATGCCTGGAGACCGTATATAGAACAGATCCATACGGTGACATTTTCGGAAGGGATCACGACGATCCCCGGATATGCGCTTTCCGGAGCTAAATCCCTGCAGGGAACGCTGATACTTCCTTCAACCCTGCAAAAAATCGGAGCCTCAGCGTTTAATGACTGTTCCGGGCTTAAGGGGGATCTGGTTATCCCGAATGGAGTTACGGAGATAGGTGGTGGTGCCTTCTTGGACTGCTTCGGATTTGACGGAACATTGACCATAGGAAGCGGAGTGGTGACGATCGGGGATAATGCATTTTACGATTGTAAAAATTTAAAGGGATCGCTTAATTTCGGAAATGCCCTGGAAACGATCGGGGAGGGGGCATTTGATAACTGCGAAAGCCTGGACGGGAGCATTTCTTTTGGAACCGGAATAACTTCCATCGGGGGTTCTGCTTTTTCTGACTGTAAAAACCTGGGAGGCGCGCTGACTATCCCGTCAACTGTCACCATGCTTGGATCCGGGGCTTTTTCTAGAACAAAAATAACCTCGGCTGCGATCAATGCTGAATTGGCTAAGATTGAAGATTATATGTTTGTTGGCTGCAATCAGCTTGGAAGTGTTAACATTCCGGGTACGGTAACGGAAATCGGTGAAAGTGCGTTTGGAGGTACGGCGATTTCCGGCGTAGTTCTTCCCTCGGGAATTAAAAAGATCGGAGCAAGAGCCTTTTTTGGCTGCGAAAATCTGAGTTCCGTCAGTATCCCTGCCGGAATCGAGTCAATTGGAAATAAAGCGTTTTCAGACTGCACCGGTCTTGCAGCTATTACCGTAGGCAATGGCTGCAATGCGTATAAGACGGTGGATGGAGTTCTTTTTAACAGGACCGGAGATATTCTGCTTCAGTATCCGGCTGGGAAAACAACGACCGATTATACTATGCCGATCGGTGTGCAGACAATTTCGGATAACGCTTTCAGTAGAGCCGTCTTTCTTCAAACTGTAAGGTTCTGTGCAAGTCTGACGGAGATCGGAATGGATTCCTTTGAAAAATGTGCGGCATTAAAAACCCTGGTATTTCCGGAGGATTCAAATCTAAAAGTCATCGGGGCCGGAGCGTTTTATGAATGTGAAAATCTGGAAAACCCGGTACTACCGGATTGCGTGACAACGATATCCGACCTTGCTTTTGATTACTGTAATTCCATCACGGTTTTTACGGTTCCGACGAGAGTTACGGAGCTGGAAAGATGGGTTGTCGGTGGCAATAAGCTCGAGGAGGTGATCTTACCGGTTGGGATAAAAAAACTCGGGAATTCATATAACAAAGTTTTTTCAGGGGATTCTTTCCGGAAGATCACATACAGGGGATCAAAGGAACAGTGGTCAAAGGTGGTGGTACAAAAGAATGCCATTGATTATGATGAAGTTACCGTAGTATGCAGTGACGGTACTTATGATCCGGGAGAGGAATTTTTACCGGTGAGTGGGTACTGCGGAGAAGACGGAACAGGAACCAATGTTTCATGGACGCTGACGGATGAAGGAATGCTGATGATCAACGGAAGCGGGCAGATGGGAAGTCAGCTTTCGGAAGAGGGCTACAGTGAGATCTGGCAGAAACAGAAGGAGAAGATCACCGGACTGACAATTTCCGGCAATATCACGTCTATTGGTAACGGATCATTTTCAGGACTATCAAATATCTGCGGCAATCTGGTGATCCCGGATACGGTGACCGAGATCGGTGATGATGCCTTTCTTGATTGTTCCGGCTTTACGGGAAGTCTCATCCTGCCGTCAGGATTGACTTCTATCGGAGATGGAGCATTTTCCGGATGCTCCGGCTTTACCGGGGATCTGATCATACCGGGCGGCGTGGAATCCATACCTCAAAATGCGTTTTATCAATGCTATGGTTTTAACGGTGCGCTTACTATTGGAGAAGGAGTCAAGGAGATCGGCTCTCAGGCATTTAGCGAGTTAAGATATTTTAATGGTGAATGCACAACGTTTTCATCACTTCAGCTGCCTTCAACGGTTACCCTTATAAGCCGTCATGCATTTTACGGATGTGGTTTTAATAGCGTGACTCTTCCGGAAGGTCTGATTACGCTGGAAAACGATGCATTTGCGGAATGTCGCAATATCTCTGGTACCGTAAGCTTGCCGATATCTCTTGTCAGATTTGGTGAATCGGCACTAGGCTACTCATATTATGAGGATTTCGGGAATCCCTTCAGGGACTGCAAAGGGATCACGGGCTTTGAGGTTAAAGACGGCAATGAAAATTACTGGGCATCTGAAGGGATTGTTTATAACAAGGCAAAGACCGAACTGATCGCTTTCCCTTCGGGAAAAACGGCATCGGCAAGCAACCTGCATATTCCGGATACCCTGGAGAAAGTGAGGCAGGGAGCGTTTGAACGTGCAGAAAATCTTTCAGGAACCTTAAGTTTTCCGGGAAGCCTTCAGGAGATCGGTGATAATTTCGACTGGTGCTCAAATCTTACAGGAATCCGTATTCCTGTCAATGTGACAAAGATTGGAGGATCTAGTCAAGAAAATGGAATCGTGGAAATATTTTACGGTGGAAAAATAGCAGATTACACGCTTCTGCTGAATAACAATCCGGAATGTGCAGATTTTTACAAAACATCAACGATTTACTGTTCCGATGGCAATATCGACAGAAAATGTAAAATATGGTTTTCTGCGGATAATGGAGAGTATGACAGGGAAGACCTGAAAACACGATGGGTAACGGCAGGAACCGAGATTAAGCTTCCTGTGGTGGAGAAAGCAGGTTATACACTTAAAGGTTGGATATTCACCAACTCTTCAAACTATGAAAAAACCACGGTAACCGGAACAACCTTTACTGTTACGGCGAGTGGGTATTTTTCAGCACAGTGGGAAGAGGCTAAGGTTGATCCTACGCCGACTCCTACGCCAACTCCCACACCAACTCCTACGCCAACACCAACACCTACACCGACGCCGACTCCCATGCCGGCCAGGGAAACCCATATTGTGACTTTTATGAACGGGGATAAGGAAGTTGAGAGACAGACGGTGGAGCACGGGAATTCAGCAAAGGAGCCTTCGACTAAACCGTCCAGGGAAGGGGCCGAATTTATGGGCTGGGCCAGCGGAAGCACATTATGGAATTTTGCCATCCCGGTGTATACGGATCTGGAGCTTAAAGCAATGTTTGTTGCTGCCAACCCGCTGGGAGTAAGCGCAAATACGGGCTCAGGGAAAGATGCTGTCCCGGTGGTAGAAGGTAACGGGATCTACCTGGTGAAAGGGCAGACATATATCGGTGGAGGAACCAACTGGACGGTAAGATCCGGCTCAGGTATAGTGTCGGTTGTAAAAAATACCGGAAAAATCACAGCTAAAAAAGGGGGAGTGGCAGTCGTTGGAAATGACAGTATCACCATGTCGGTGAACGTGGCTCAGCCCTGTTTTGAAAAGAATGGAAAGACCATCACACTGCTCGTTGGAGAAACCCGGGATATTAAGAATAATAAGCTGTTCAATCTCAACACTCCGGCATCCGTTGCAGAGGATAAGTACCCGATTACCTGGGAGACGGTCAATCCGAAGGTGGCGATCGTAAACGACGGGAAGGTAACGGCACTGGCAAAGGGAAGTACGGGAATCCGCGCCTATGTGGGCGGCAAGACCTATACCGCCACTGTGAAGGTTCTGGATCAGTATAAGGCTCCGGCCAAACTGAATTCCGATGCTTCGTTTATAATGAATCCGCTGCAAACCTTTAAACTGAAATATGACGCCACTGATACCTTTAAGGTAAACGGAGCTTCCTGGAGTGGAAACGGCATAGAACCCACACTTTTTACATCCGGAAAAAACAAAGGAAAACCGGATGGAGGTTATAAGAACGGGATCGTATCCATCACGAAGAACGGAAAGATCAAGGCTATAGGCGAAGGGGAGACAAAGATTACCGGAAAAGATACTCTGAATCGCGAGGTGACACTTACTGTGACCGTGGCTCCGGTATCTTCAAAGGCAGATACTTTTATCACGAAGGGAAAGAGTGAAACGATCACATTCCCGTTTGTTATCAATGCGAAAGCAGCCTGGACCTCCTCAGATACAGGGGTCATTCCTTCTTCCGGTACGGCTGCTCTGGAAAAGAACTTCAAAAAGGGTACTGTTAAGGGAGAAAAGGTGGGAAGCAGTCTGATAACCTGCTCCTATAATGGCTTCGGCTTCTCAACTCTGGTGTACGTGGAAGATCCTTCCTTTGTAACGGAGGGCGAGGGAAATAAGCTGACAAAAAATGGAAATAAATATGAGTTGAAGCTGAAGGTCGGGGAAATTTATAACAGAGTGAAGATGAAGGATTTGTACCAGACCTGTGTTCTTAAGAGCAGTAAGCCTGCCGTGGCTTTTGTGGACGAAAACGGAGTTATTTATGCACGATCCGCGGGCAAGGCAAATATATCAACAAAGATTAACGGTAAAACATATAAAATAGCGGTAACTGTTCAATAAGACATAATAAAAAGAGTTATGAAATACCCCGCAGCCAGTGCTGCGGGGTATTCCATATCCTTCTTTTTGAAGTATAACTATCAATATTGCAATCCTTCCGCGTTTTGGCGTATACTGAATCTGTTTGTTCGGTAAAAACATTTGTCAAGGTACTACGCCGCCGGGTCAGCGGCTTATGTATCACATAGAAAAAAATGATTGACCCAAGAAAAGGACAGCGTGTGTCTGCCCGGAACATGTTGAAAAATAACTTATACACCTTTGAACAGATTCCTGTTTTTCGCCGGAAAAGCAGGGATCAGCAGGAACCGTATAAGGAGAATGAAAGGGATTTCTGCCCTCATTATTCTGGATGAGAGCGATCGCATGATCGAGGTTCCGCTCATATACGGAAATGATCCTAAGGCGCTTTGCTACTGCTTTTCCGGTCTTCACGAGGAATTGACGGAAGAATACGGATCCGATGCAAAGATCCGCTTTATCCTGTACAATGGGTCATGAAGCTATCATGAAGATAATGGGAAATGCTGTAGAAAAGGAACGTTGGACCGGTGAAGTTTTTACACGGGAAATGAAGAGCACCCCTTCTGCGATAAAGCATTGATGGCGAAGGATACAGACAGAAAGAGGTGTACATACACAGGGAGGATAAAATGGATTACGGAAAGATTTCTTTGGAAAAGCACGATGAATGGAAGGGAAAGATAGAGATAAAGTGCAGGGCAGAGGTCGACAGCTCCGAGGCACTGAGCATAGCGTATACACCCGGGGTGGCAACCCCCTGTCTTGAGATACAGAAGGACATAAATAAAAGCTATGAGCTGACAAGAAGGTGGAACACGGTGGCCGTGGTGACAGACGGAACGGCTGTCTTAGGGCTGGGAGACATAGGACCCGAGGCCGGAATGCCTGTCATGGAGGGAAAGTGCGTACTCTTTAAGGCCTTCGGTGACGTTGATGCCATCCCGCTCTGTGTAAGATCAAAGGATGTGGACGAGATAGTAAAGACGGTCAGTCTCCTTGCAGGCTCCTTCGGCGGAGTGAATTTGGAGGATATCTCCGCTCCCCGCTGCTTTGAGATCGAAAAAAAACTCAAGGAAGCCTGCGACATTCCCATTTTCCATGACGACCAGCACGGAACCGCTGTGATCACCCTGGCAGGACTCATCAATGCCTTAAAGGTCGTGGGAAAAAAGATGGAGGAAATAAAGATCGTTACCTCCGGAGCCGGTGCCGCCGGCATAGCCATAATAAAGCTCCTCATGGCCATGGGTCTGAAAAATGTCATCATGACCGACCGTCAGGGGGCGATCTATGAAGGCCGGGAGGGCTTAAACCCCATAAAGGAGGAAATGGCAAAGCTGACAAATTCCGGACATGTTTCCGGAAAGCTTGCCGATGTCATAAAGGGGGCTGATGTTTTCATCGGGGTTTCGGCACCGGGAACCTTAACTCAGGATATGGTAAGGAGCATGGCCAAAGATCCCATAGTTTTTGCCTGCGCAAATCCCACCCCCGAGATCTTTCCCGATGAGGCCAAGGCTGCCGGAGCAGCGGTTGTTTCAACGGGACGGAGTGATTTCCCTAACCAGGTAAACAATGTCCTCTGCTTCCCCGGGATCTTCAGAGGGGCACTTGATGTCAGGGCATCGGACATAAACGACCGGATGAAGATAGCATCCGCAAAGGCGCTTGCAGACCTTGTTTCGGCAGATGAGCTTTCAGCAGACTACATCCTGCCCAAGGCCTTTGACCCCAGAGTCAGGGATGCGGTGGCAAAGGCAGCGGCACAGGCAGCCATTGACAGCGGAGTAGCAAGGATATAAGAATAAATGAAAATAAAGCTTAAAAAGCAGGGGAATATCATATATATCCTGAGCTTTGCCCTCATACTCGTCCTGACCCTGTGCCTGATCAAGGGTCACAGGAGCACCCAGTATTATAAACAGTACGGAAATCCCGAGGTAAAAAAGGACGAGCAGTCCCTGAGATTTCACACGCCCTATCTTTCCCTGCCCGGGGGAGACTATGAGCTCATTGTGGGCTATTCATCCGCCGGGGATATGGATGTCAGGGTTTCGGACAGGGACTTTGTCTTAAAGGCATCCCCCGCAGACTCAGAGGGCTTTCAGGCCTTTTCCGTGTCGCTGTCCGATCCCGTTGATGACTTCTGCTTAAGCTGGGAGGATCCGGGAGAGGGGACGGAAGCCTTAAAGGTCTATGAATATGAACTAAAGACGACAAAACCCGTAAACGCCGATGCAATCTACTCAGGTCTCCTGTTCTTCCTGCTGGCAACGGGACTTCTGCTGCTTAAGTATTCGGGGATCCTTTCAAAACTTTCAAAAAAGGATATCGCGGTGATTGTGCTCACAGCCTCGGGCATCCTGCTTTCAAGCCTCCCTCTCTTTAAGGGATACCTGGTCTACGGACACGACCTCATGGGACACCTGAAGAGGATAGAGGGGCTTAAAACTGCCATATATCAGGGTCATCCCATACCCCTTGTCTATCCCGGGGTCAATAACGGCTTCGGGGAGGCAGCGGTCTGCTATCCCTATTTCTTTATCTATATTCCGGCTTTCTTAAGGCTGGCCGGCATTTCCATGCCCCTTGCCTATAACACCCTGCTTTTTCTCATCAACCTGTTTACGGGCATATTTTCCTATCTTGCCTTTAAGACTATTACGGGGGATGAGCTTCCGGCTGCCTTTGGGGCGGCTCTTTACCTGCTCTTTCCCTACAGGCTCTGTGACCTCTATATAAGGGCATCTCTGGGAGAGTCCATAGCCATGACCTTCCTGCCCCTTGTGATTTGGGGGATATATGAGGTTGCAGCCGGGGATAAAAAGCGGTTCTGGATCCTTTCAGCCGGCTTTTGCGGCCTCATCTGCTCGCACATCCTCAGCATCGGCCTTGCCGGTCTCTTTGTTCTTTTTATGTCCCTGGTGTTCATAGGAAAGCTCTTTAAGGAAAAGAGGATCATAAGCCTCATTAAGGCGGCTCTTTTGTGCCTGATAGTCCTGATCCCCCAGGCCCTGCTCCTTTCGGTCTTTTCAGGGCACATAAACCTTTCGGAGATCAGCGTGGGAGACTTTTACAGATATGCCCTCTATCCGGCCCAGCTCCTGATGAATGATGCATCGGTCTTCACCCTCCTTGACCTTAAGGACGGGATCAGCGGGGAGATGACCCAGGGAATCGGACTTGTGGGAGGGATCGCAGCCCTTCTGATACTTTTAAGGCTCTTTAAGGGCTGCAAAAAAAACAGCTTTATGTCGGCAGCGGGAGCCTTTGCCCTGATCCTGATCTTTGCATCAACAACCCTCTGTCCCTGGAACTATCTGGATAAGCTGCCTGTGCTCTCAACCATAACGGGCATGATCCAGTTTCCCTTAAGGTTCCTTTCCGTGGCAGCCCCCCTGCTTTCACTTGAAGCTGCCTGCTTTCTGGCAGACTTAAGGAGTGGCGGCCCGGCGGATCACAGGGCAGAAGACCTGGCGGCAGATCAGAGTGAAGTCCCTGGGAGTTCCTTTTACGGCCTTCTTTATGCTGCCTCACTTCTGGTCATAGCCCTTATTTCGGCTTCAAATGTGACGGATGCGGTATTAAGACAGGAGGTTTACATAACTGATATCACCGGAGGCTTTTTAAGGGCACCCTATATGGAATATTTTCCCAAGGACACACCTGTGGAGGTCTTAAGCGACACAGAGCCCCATACCTCAAATGTTGAGATCTCGGACTACAAAAAGCGGGGAAATTCAGTCACCTTTTCCTATGTAAAGGGAGAGGGCGGGGGCTCGGTCCTTCTGCCCCTGTTCTACTACCCGGGGTATCACGCAAAGGATGAAAACAAAGCCAGTCTCCCGGTGAGAAAGGGAGACTCAAACCGTCTGGAGGTGATCCTTGACGAAAAGTCGGGTTCTGGAAGGGTGACGGTGGACAACTCGATATATTTTCTTTCTATTTACAGAATTTGGTGATAAAATGATGTTCGGGTCAGGAGGCGGTTTGGCACCTTTCTGATGCAGGATATGATGATCGACTCTGCAAGGGAACGCCATATCCCGTTTCGGAAAACTGCAGGAAGTGCTGTCGGCCCGGACATCATATGATCGTGTGGAAAAGATGGTGAAGCTACTGTTCGGAAACCGAAGGATTCCGGGCAGTCCTGCATTGGCGGCAGCGGGTTTTATGAAGCCGCCGGGGGATGAAAAATGAATGATAAAAACAGATCCGAGCTCATAGAGCAGCTGGCAATGAGCATGGGGGCAGTTACCGAAAACACCAGCAAGTTTGATGCGGCAAGATATGACAGTTCAACCGGAACCCTCTACTGCAACGGCGTTAAATATTCAAGGAATATCGTGGACGATGCCCTGAACTATTTCAGAAAGATGCAGGCTACGGCAAATGCATCGGGTTCCAGGGAAATGCAGAACATCGGAACCTATTATCAGATAGCGGTCGAGGCGATCCTGATAATGGAAGCACAATGAACACGGGAGAAAAGCCGGAGATCGAAAACAGCATAGCAGGCGAAAACAGCAGGGTGACCTTTTTTAAGAGGCTGATCGTCATACTTCCCGTGATCGCATCCCTTGTTGCCATTGTGCTCTGCATCAACCTGACGTTGCGGCTGAACGACCTGGAGGAGAGGCTTAAATCCGTTTCTTTTAACAGCTATGTCGAACAGACTGTAGTATCGAATAATTATATCGTTTCAAATCCCGAAGATCCGGGTCAGGTCACAGTCTCATTTGAAAACGACAATACTCCCAAAAGGGCATATCTGACCTTCGATGACGGTCCCAGTGTCAACACGGAAAGGATCCTGAAGATCCTGAAGGATCATAATGTCCGGGCCACTTTTTTTGTGTGCGGCTATATGGAGACAGACGAGAAGCTGAGACCCCTCTATAAGAAGATAGTCGATGAGGGACACACCATTGCCATGCACTCCTACAGCCACAGATATGCGGATGTTTATGCCTCCGCCGAAAGCTTTGAACTTGACCTTGATAAAATTCACACCCTAATTTATAATGAAACGGGTGTTGACTCAAAAATATACCGTTTTCCCGGCGGCTCGGGAAACAAGGTTTCAAAGCTGGATATGAACATCTTCAAGGATATCCTTCATGAGCGCGGATATGAATTCTGGGACTGGAACGTCTATCCGGGCAATCCTTCCGGAACTTCCATTCCAAGGGAGAAGATTGTTTCGGGCATTCTTGACAGGGTTTCGGATTTTGACAGTTCTGTCATCCTTCTTCACGATACGGGAGCCAAGGATGCGACAGTTGATGCTCTGGAGGAGATCATAGAAGGGATACTTGAAAAGGATATAGAACTGGTTCCCATGAGCGAGAACACACCGCTCATTCAGCAAAACCCCTGACTGACATCTGCTTTTTCGGATCTTTGTGGCACCTTTGGGAGGAAGATCCTGAAGGAATCTGGCATAAGGATATTGTGACAGGGAAGATGGGACTTTCAGCAAAATAAGAAGTTCGGATCAGGCACATTTTGAGCGTGCCTGCCGGAGAACAGGAGCCTTTTTGCTGTCGTGCATGTTTTGCACTGCATTGCATAAAAAGGATATCCGACACATCCGGTTAGATATAAGCTATGATTTATAGAGGAGGACGCGCAGCAAATGGGTTTTTTTAAGGATTTCAAGGACGATCTTTCGCAGGCGGTGGATGAACTGTCAGACCCGTCTTTGGGCGGGGCAAAGAAGACTTCCCCTAAGGCCACGGATCCCGACGATACTTTTGAAGACGGCATAGGGTTCATATCCTTCGACGACAGACCGCCGATAGAGGGAGAGGGCACCCAGATGTCCCTTGATGATCTTGTCAATCAGAGTATGGCTGAGGTTCTTGCGGAAGAAAAAAGGGCGGCAGAAGCAAAGGAAGCTGCATCTGACCCCCGGATCCCTGACATACCGGAAATGCCGGAGATGCCGATGCCGGAAAAGAGCCTGGAGCAGGCAGATTTTGACAGCGCCATGGCCAGGGTGGATGCATTGCTGGATTCGGCCAAAAAGTCGGTTTCGGCACCGGAGCCTGAAATTCCGGATCTGGATATCCCGGTGCTTGACATGGGGTTAAAGGAGACAGAGATAGAAACCGAGCCTGATATTCCGATGGAGCCGGAAATATCGGTCGATGACATTCCGGAGATCACCTTTGATCACATGGGAGAGGAAACGAAAGGGGAAGCGGAAAAAACTCCGGAAGCAGAGCCTGCGGTGGAGATTCCCGGGATTCCGCCCATCGAGATCCCGACAATTGATATACCTGTAGCAGAGCCGGTTGCGGCAGAACCCATTGCAGCAGAGCCCATTGCAGCAGAGCCGGTTGAGATAAAAGAGCCTGAAGCAGTTCCGGAGCCCGAGCCGGTGCCCATTCCGGAAGCGGTTTCGGAGCCTGAAGCAGAACCTGCGGTGGAGATCCCTGAGATCCCGCCCATCGATATACCGACGATTGATATCCCGGTTGCAGCAGAGCCGGTTGCAGCAGAGCCGGTGGCAGAAGAGCCGGCAGCAGAGACGGTTGCAGAGCCGGTTGCTGAACCCGTACATGAGGAGGCTCTTATGCCCGAGCCCGTTCCGGTAGTGATCGAGCCGGTTTCGGCACCTGAGCCTGAAATTCCTGCACCGGAGCCTGAGATTCCTGTTCCGGAGCCTGTTCCTGTGGTGATCGAGCCCGTTTCGGCAGAACCGGAGATCCCGGCAGCGGAAGAACCGGAGATCCCGGCAGCAGCGGCTGAATCTGAAATTCCTGTGGTTGAAGAACCCGCTGCAACAGCAGAGCCTGAAATACCTGTGGTTGAAGAACCTGCTGCAACAGCAGAGCCCGAGATACCCGCGGTAGAGATACCTGCAGTAGAAATTCCTGCAGTAGAAATACCTGCAGCAGAGATACCCGAGGTACCTGTGATGGATATTCCGGCAGTGGAAGAACCGGCAGCAGCGGTTGAACCTGAAATACCTGTGGTTGAAGAACCCGTTGCAGCTGAGCCAGAAATTCCTGCGGTTGAAGAACCCGCTGCGGCAGCAGAGCCGGAGATACCTGCAGTAGAAATTCCTGCAGCAGATATTCCTGCAGCAGATATACCCGAAGTGCCTGCGATGGATATACCGGCAGTAGAAGAACCGGCAGCAGTGGAAGAACCTGAAATCCCTGCAGTCGAGGAACCCGTTGTTGCAGAGCCTGAGATACCAGCGGTAGAAATTCCAGCGGTAGAAATTCCAGCGGTAGAAATTCCAGCGGTAGAAATTCCTGCGGTAGAAATTCCTGCAGTAGAAATACCTGCAGCAGAAATACCCGAAGTGCCTGCGATGGATATACCGGCAGCAGAAGAACCAGCAGCAGCGGTTGAACCAGAAATACCTGTGGTTGAAGAACCCGTTGCAGCAGAGCCGGAAATACCCACGGTAGAAATTCCGGCAGTAGAAATACCTGCAGCAGAGATAACCGAAGTGCCTGCGATGGATATTCCGGCAGCAGAAGAACCGGCAGCAACTGCAGAGCCTGAAATACCTGTAGTTGATGAACCCGTTGCAGCAGAGCCTGAGATACCTGCGATTGAAATTCCTGCGGTTGAAATTCCGGCAGTAGAAATACCTGCAGCAGAGATACCCGAGGCACCTGCACCGGAAATCCCTGCAGTCGAAGAACCGGCAGCAGCGGCAGAACCTGAAATACCTGCGGTGGAAGAACCGGCAGCAGCAGCAGAGCCTGAAATACCTGTGGTTGAAGAACCCATAGCAGCAGAGCCTGAAATACCCGTTGCGCAGACACCTGCCGCACCGGTTGAAACAGTTACATCTGAGGAAACAGCTCAAGAAACAATAGATACGGAGGGAAATCTAAAAATGAGTGAAGTAGAAACAACAGAAAGCATTGTATTTGATGAGACGCCTGCATCAGACGAATCGGCAGTGATCACCAAGGGAATGACCATAGACGGTGACATCATATCCGACGGTTCACTGGAGGTTCTCGGAACAGTTACCGGAAACATCACCATCAAGGGCAAGCTTACCATATCCGGAATGATCAAGGGCGATTCAAAGGCTGCCGAGATCTTCGCAGATTCAGCAAAGATCACAGGTCAGGTGGAGAGCACCGGTTCGGTCAAGGTAGGACAGGCATCGGTGATCCTCGGAAACATCAGCGCATCATCAGCAGTGATCGCAGGAGCCGTAAAGGGCGACATTGATGTGAAGGGACCCGTTGTTCTTGACACATCAGCCATCGTGATGGGCAACATCAAGTCCAAGTCCGTACAGATCAATAACGGTGCGGTTGTTGAGGGACACTGCTCACAGACCTATGCTGAGGTAAGCCCCACATCCTTCTTTCAGGATATAAAGGAATCATAATTCATATGAAAAGGATCTTACTGAAACTTTCGGGTGAAGCACTTGCGGGGGATAAGAAGGCGGCCTTTGACGAGGAATTCATAAGGAGCATTGCCCTGCAGGTTAAGACCGTGATTGAAAGCGGAACACAGGTCGGAATCGTCATAGGCGGCGGGAATTTCTGGAGGGGCAGGACCTCGGAAAACATCGACAGGACCAAGGCCGATCAGATCGGAATGCTGGCCACGGTCATGAACTGCATCTATGTGTCGGAGATCTTCCGGTCCACCGGGATGAAGACCAGTATATTGACCCCCTTTGAGTGCGGTGCTTTCACCAAGCTTTTTTCAAAGGACAGAGCCAATAAGTATTTCGAAAAGGGCATAGTGGTGTTCTTTGCGGGTGGCACGGGACATCCCTATTTCTCCACGGACACCGGAGTGGTCTTAAGAGCCATTGAAACAGAGGCTGACATGATCCTTCTTGCAAAGGCAGTGGACGGCGTTTATGACAGCGACCCCAAAAAGAATCCCGATGCAAAAAAGATCGATCAGATCTCGATCGCAGAGGTTGTGGAAAAGAAGCTCATGGTGGTGGATCTGACGGCTTCCATCATGGCCATGGAAAACAGGATGCCCATGCTGGTCTTTGGTCTTAATGAAAAAAACAGCATAATAAATGCCGTAAACGGGGCTACAAACGGGACCAGGATAACGGTTGACTGATCCCGGATTTTAAGGAGGCTTTTTATGGACGAGAGAGTATCGGTTTATGAAAAAAAGATGCAGAAATCCCTTGATAATCTTGACTCGGAGTATGCAGGAATAAGGGCGGGAAGAGCCAATCCCCACATACTCGACAAACTCCGGGTGGATTATTACGGAACTCCCACACCCATCCAGCAGGTGGGTAATGTTGCCGTTCCGGAAGCAAGGGTCATAACCATAACACCCTGGGAAAAGACCATGATCAAGGAGATAGTCAAGGCCATAGAGACCTCGGATATAGGGATCAACCCCGGAAACGACGGAACCTCCATCAGACTCGTATTCCCCGAGCTTACCGAGGAACGCAGAAAAGAGCTCTGCAAGGAGGTAAAGAAGAAGGGCGAGGAGTGCAAGGTTGCCATCAGAAACATCCGCAGGGACGGAAATGATGCCTTCAAAAAGCTCTCCAAGACCGAGATATCCGAAGATGAGATCAAGGATCTTCAGGACGAGCTGCAGAAGCTGACTGATAAATACGTCAAAAAGGTTGATGACATGGCAGCAGCCAAAGAAAAAGAGATTGTGACGATCTGATCATGAATATTCCGGAGCATATAGCTATCATACTCGACGGCAACGGCCGCTGGGCAAAGTCAAAGGGAATGCCCAGAAACTACGGTCACACCGTTGGGGCAAAGAATGTGGAAAACATATGCAGGGCATGCCACGATCTGGGGGTAAAGTACCTCACGGTATATGCCTTTTCCACGGAAAACTGGACAAGACCGAAGGATGAGGTTTCTGCCATAATGAAGCTCTTAAGGTCCTATCTTAAGACCTGTTTTAAACTGGCAGACGATAACGACATGAAGGTCACTGTTCTGGGAGATCTGTCAAAGCTTGAAGATGACATGCAGCAGACCATTAAGAGCCTCGAGGAGCATACAAAGGATCATCAGGCTCTTAATTTTCAGATCGCATTGAATTACGGGAGCAGGGATGAGATAGTCCGTGCGGTGCGGGCTTTGGTGAAGGATGTAAAAGAAGGCAGCATTGAAGGGGACATCACCCCGGAAATGATAGAAGAGCGGCTCGACACCAGGGGAATCCCGGATCCCGATCTTCTGATCAGAACCTCGGGAGAGCAGCGGCTTTCAAACTTTCTTCTCTGGCAGTGTGCCTACACCGAGTTTTATTTTACCGATGTCCATTGGCCTGCCTTTACAAAAGAAGAGCTTGAAAAGGCGATAGAAAACTACAGCGAAAGGAACAGGCGATATGGCGGGATTTAAGACCAGGGTTTTAAGCGCCGTGGTACTTGTTATCATACTTGGATCCGCACTTTATTTCGGAGGAGCTTATTTATGGGCTCTTCTGTTATTTTTATCCCTTGTGGGACTTTTTGAATTCTACAGGGTCTTAAGACCCGAAAATGAAAGGGAGGGCTTTAAGCCCACGGTACTGGAAGCAGCCGGCTATTTCGGCTGCATCTTCTACTATGTTGTAATGCTCATAACCCGGTCGGAAAGGTTCCTGTTTTTTTCAGTGATCGGGATACTGATCATTATGATGTTCTTTTTTGTCTTAAGGTATCCCCAGTATGACAGCAACAGGTTTATGGGTAGTTTTTTCGGGATAGTTTATGTCTGCGTTACCCTTTCCTTTGTCTTCATGACAAGACAGGCTCCTGAGGGCAATAAGATCGTCTGGATCATCTTTATCAGCTCCTGGATATGCGACACCTGTGCCTATCTGGTGGGGGTCGCCATAGGAAAGCATAAGCTGGTTCCGGAGCTTTCTCCGAAAAAGTCTGTTGAGGGGGCTGTGGGAGGAGTTGCCGGTGCCGCTTTAGTGGGCCTTCTTTTTGCCTATCTGACAGACTCAGGTCTTCTTCAGTTTATGCTGATCTCCGCAGCAGGTGCCGTGATATCGCAGTTCGGAGACCTGACAGCATCGGCTTTTAAAAGGTGCAGCAACAGCAAGGACTACGGAAGGCTGATCCCGGGACACGGAGGAGTGCTGGATCGTTTCGATTCGGTGATCATAACGGCTCCGGTGGTATACATTCTTTCCAGCATTACAAGGGTCTGAGTTCCCGTTCAGTCCTAAGCTGTAAACGGCATCAGCATTCTGATGGAGTCGGGCGGCTGCGGGCAAATATATAGGTTATCGAATTTCATCAGAAATTCGATAACCGTACTCGATCAGGCTTTGGCGTGTCCCGCGGAACGCGGGATTTCCGAGGCGATTTCCCTGATCGACTCGGAAAGTCATAGGTTATCGAATTTCATCAGAAATTCGGTAACCGTACTCGACCAGGCTTTCGCGACAGCGAAGGGCGTGTCCCGCGGAACGCGGGATTTCCGAGGCGATTTCCCTGATCGACTCGGAAAGTCATAGATTTCTGATCCTCAGACCGCAATGAAATCCCTGAACTTTTCTATCTCTACCGGTTTTGAATATTTAAAGCCCTGAAGATACTGGGCTGACATTTCTATGCAGCGGCTTTCGTCCGATTCATCCTCGATCCCCTCATAGAGAACCCTGTAATTGAGGCTTCTGAACATGCTGGCAAAGGTCTCTACCATAAAGGCGCCCGCCTTGTTCTTGCCGGATTCGATCACCAGTGAACGGTCGAATTTGATGATGTCGAAGGGCAGCTCCATGATACGCTCGAAATTGGAGTAGCCGGTTCCGAAATCATCGAGATAGAACTTGATCCCATAGGACTTAAGCTGTCCTATCTTTTCCTTAACCCTGTCAAAATCCCGCTCGTTCCGGCTTTCGGTGATCTCTATGGCGATCTTGTCATAGGGGATGCCGTTGCATTCGATTATTTTAAGGATATCCTTGCAGAAATTATCATCCCTGATCTCCGGGATGGAGAAATTGACCGAGATCCTCTTAATGGGAAAGCCCTCGTTCAGAAAGCCTTTTATGGCCTGACAGGTCTTGTTAAGGATTATAAGGCTCAAAGGGTGTATCAGGTTGCTGCCTTCGGCAAGGGGGATAAAAAGTCCGGGAGGGATGATGCCCATTCCGTCAAGCTTCAGCCTCATAAGAGCCTCCGCTGTGTCATACATCTTCGTTGAAACATTATAGACGGGCTGACAGTAGGCTAAAACCCTTTTGTCATTGATATCTCCCTTCTGGGCGATGTCCTCAAGCTGCTTAAGGATCAGCTTCTGCTTGTCATAATCGGCGATATCCCGGTCGGAAACATAATGGAATTCGTTAAAATCCGTCCTTTTTGAAACAAAGGAAAAGAACCTTTCGTAGTCATTCTGCCGGCTGAGTGAATCAACACTTTCCATAAAGATGGCCTTAAAATCCAGACGGTATCTGTCATACATTTCTTTGAACAGCTCCACCAGCTTATCCACCTTTTTCCAGGGCTCCCTGTTATCCTTTATCCTGAACATCAAAAGGAGCTTGCTGGAACCCAGATGAAACAGGAGGGGCTTTCTGACAGCGGCTCTGTAGAAGCGGTAGATGTCAAAACGTATTTCCTTTGTGATGTAGGGGGAGGAGTTCATATCTACCACCTCAAGATACATTAGTATGAAGCTTTCCCTGTTCTTAAAGCATTCTCTGACGGCTATGGGCAGTGTTTCCGCCGAAACCGCACCGGTAGACAGGTCAAAGGGATTTGAATGCAGGAGATACATGAAGCCTATAAGGGGGATCAGAAAAACCGTCCCTGTAAAGGAGGTCTGGTGATGCATTCCCTGCAGACCGAGAAGCACCAGGCAGAGAATAAAGGTCAAAAGGATCCCTCTTGAGATCTGGGGGATCATCCGGTTTCTGTAGCGTATGATGATGAAAAAGATTACGCCGATGAAAAAGACATAGGAGATGGCAAGGGGATAGACGCTGCCCTTGCTGATGATCCCGGTCCTGTCCACGTAAAAGCCATGGCCTGTAACATGCCCCAGGACTTCATAGATGATGAAGATGAGAAAACCCACATTTGCGACCGCCCGTATCCTTAAGGAGGTTTTTCCCTCCAGGGCAATGAGTTCGATGAGGTAGGTCACGTAGAAAAGCAGGGTCGCCTCGTAAAGGAAGTAGCTCATGTCCCTTAAGAGCGTTATGATGAAGGGTGTCGAAGAGCCTGTCACCAGCATGGTGTGATAAAAGAGGTTTGAAGCCGTTCCCAGAAAAACCAGCAGGAGGGTGCTTCTGAACTGGCGGTACTGTTCGTTTTTATCGACAAATGAACCAAAAAGCAGAATGAAGATGAGAAAACACAGGGCAATGACTGTCACATCCCCAACGGGCATGTAATCAGCTGTCACAAAATCAGCCGGTTTCATCGAGACCTCCTTAAAATATCCCCTGACATAACCACTACATATCTCTCATGGGGGCAAAAGACCTTTTGACCCCACCATCATATCATTATAGCACAGATCGATTCGCAGAATTGTTTATTTTCAGGTACTTAGGGGCGATTGCCAGGTCCCGGGTTACGAAGGGGCTTGATGGAGTCTGACACCTAAAGACCGGTGAGCCGTATTTTGAATTTAGGAGTAATCATGATATAATAAAGTGCTGAAAAATCAGTGATTTTTCCCGGTCGGGGTTTAATGACAAAGAAGAGGATGAGGAGGAGAAGGGAGCCGTCATGGTGATTTGGGTTAAGGAAGAGGAAATGAAGCAGTTTTTACCGCTTGTCCCGAAGAATATGCAGGATGCGGTGATCATGGGAGAGTACTTCTGCCTGGGAGCCTTAAGCGAAGATGAGGAGGGCTCAAATGAGAAGACAGCGGCAGGGGTTCTTTTGCTCTCCGAGGTTGATGGGGTTCTGTTTGATGGGGAGATAACGACCATGATCGTGATCCACTGGCTCTATGTGGCGGAAGATTTCAGACTTAAAGGGCTGGCCAACGATCTCATGGCGGCTCTTTCGGATGTTCTTGAGGACAGTCCCGCAAGCGGCATAATCTGTGATGTTCCCTTTGACAGTGAATACGATCTGGCAGAAGCCTTCTTCAGCTCCTGGGGCTTCCAGTTCAGGGTGACAGACAGCTACGAGATGATCATATCAAAGGATGACTGCAGGGAGCAGATAAACGCTGCCAACAAGGAGGAGTCCTTAAGCCTTGCATCCAGCAGCCGGATACCGGAGGGAATGGTTTCTGTTCAGGAGATAGACAGGGATGTCTTCACAGAGGCAGTCAGCCGGGCAAAGAAGCTTGAAAAGTCGGGATACTACAAGGAAATCTCGGAGGATAAGGATCATTATGCCGGAGACATGAGCTACGCCTATCTGCATGATGGAAAGATCTCGTCCCTGGTCCTTTTTGAAAGGCTTTCCTACGACCACCTGCATATGGTCATGCTTGCAACACTGGATCCCAAGGGTGAGAAGGAGCTTCTAACCCTCCTTCACTACACCGCCGGGTATTTCTATCTGAACTACCCCGAGCACTCAACTGTCTGGCTCACACTGGGGACAGAAAGGAGCAGAAAGCTTGCAACCCACATCTTCCCCGGCAAGGATCCGGTGATGGTAAGAAGGGGCTATTATTCGTAAATATTTCATAAGGGTAAAAATATGGGACATATTTCGGAATTTGAAGAGAAAAGATCAAAGACACCCGTTCAGGTAAGCGGCCAGCAGAAGGACCGGGTGAACATCAACGAATATACGGTAAAAAAGCAGGATGCCGTGTCCTACTACTCAGAGGTGTCAAAGTCCGGCTTAAAGACCGGTGAAACGGATCAGGAGAACCTTTCAAAACAAAGGCACAACTTTCTGGGTCAGAACGTCAGACGGGCCATCATTGAAAAGCTGGGCCAGGAACGCTATGCAGCCTTCGATTCCCTCAACATTAAAAAGGCGGGGGATGAGGGTGTTGAAAAGATCGCCCTTCATCATGCCGTGGGCTCAAAGCTTGCCCTGAACGGGGAGGATGTCATTGAATTCAACATTGCAGGCTCAGGCTTCAGGTATCCCAGAATGGAGCACAAGCAGATGACAGCCTGGAACGACACGGATGAATACAGGGAAAAGGAGCTGAAGGTCCACTGGTATAACAGGATCAGACCCTTCACCTGGCTGCCGGGAGTGAAGACCGCAAAGCACATCAATGAGCTCAACGAAAACCGGGAGTCCATGAATAAAAAGATCGAGGAGATCTACGGCGAGCAGGTAAAGGAAAAGGTTGCAAACAAAACACTGGGGCATCTCAGAAAAAAGGTGGGCACAAACGAAGAGGGTGCCACCAAGACCAGATTATATTTAAGGGGGCCAAATGCCGTCAACAAGGGAAAATACTCCGAGGATAACCTTGAGGAATACATCCTGGAGCTTGGAAAGTCTTCCCTTGAAGATAAGCTTGCCATGTGGGACTGGATGGAGGATGAGGAGCTTTCAAAGCAAAAGCCCGTGAACATCCTGATCCAGGGTCACAGCCGGGGCGGTGTTGCTGCAATGCTGGGAGCCATGCGCCTTAAAAAATGGATAGCGGATAAGTATCCAAGGCTTCTGGGCAAGGTCCGTTTCGATGTCATCCAGTATGACCCTGTTGCCGGGGGACCGGATAATTTCGGAAACAATGCCGAAGTCGATGTGATCGACCAAAAGACAAAGAATAACAGTAAATATATGCCTCTGGGAGAGGAGAACAACACCACGGTCTTCTATTCCATGCACACCGATCATACCTTTTTCTTCAGACCCCAGCAGGTAAACAGACCAAAGCGGATGATCCTGAGTCTTTCTGACCACGGGGCGGACTTAAACCAGGTGGACAGGTCTCAGGGGGAAAAGGCCGTAAGAAGGACTTATTTTGCTGAAAAGAACGGCAGGGTGGAGGCCTTCCGTTCCAGCGGTCTGGGCGAACTGGATGAGGGCATCTATATCTGTGACGACCAGTACAACCTGATCAGGATCAACAGTATCGATGAATATGATGCCCTGGCTTCATCCCTTCTTAAGAAATCCCACCTTCAGGCAGACCGCCAGAAAACCATCAGGGAGTCTGTTAAGGCCTGGTTCTCATCCGGAAAGGAGCTGACCGAAGAGGAGAAAAGAGAGCTTGAGAAGAAGAGGGCTGAAGAGGAAAGAAAGGCCCGGGCAGAAGGGGAGAAAAAGGCTGAATTTGAAAGAGCCCTCAAATCTCTTGAGGTTCCCGATGAACTGAAAAAAAACGAGCAGGACAGACTGAAGCTTGAAAACCTGCCCAGGGAAACCGAAGAGGAGCAGAAGAAATACGATCAGAAACTGAAGAAATATCTGAGTGCCCGCCGGTCGGGTCTTAAGGCCTATGTTGACAGGCTTTCAGAGCAGAAGGGAAGCTATATCAACAGGTCAAGAAAAGATTATCTTAAGATGATCATTGAGCTTGCCTATCAGATCGAGGTGGATAATAGCGGCTATCATGATGCCAAAAGGACACAGAAGATCGAGGAACTTGGGGACAGCATAAAGAAGCACCAGAGCAGCCTGGACTATGACAGGTTTGTTCCTTCATATCTTTTCCGGGAATTAAAGCCGGTTTTTGACAGGTATGTAACGGGATCCGTTTATCACTTTGAAGAAGAGGCCGGAAAAGAGGAGGCCCAGGAGCAGGGACAGGTTCAGGAACAGGGACAGGCTCAGGAACAGGCTCAGGAGCAGCCGGTCAATCAGGAAGAAAAAGCGGAAGAAAAGCAGGAAGAAAAGGCTATAGAAAACCTCTTCTATGATCTCTGCGGTCAGATCCGCGATGAACACTTTGATACAAAAACCGGAAAGATGGTTCCGGATGAGATCTGGACCAGGGTAAGAGGGCTGGATAATGATGATTCGGTTCAGTTCCTTCAGTTTCGAAGTGCCGTCTTAAGGGTAAAGAACCTGGTTAAAAGGCTTGATCCCAAGGCACATGAAGAATACCGTCCCTCATCTGAGGTGCTGATGGATGCCATGATAAGGCTTTCGGAGACTGCAAGAGCCTTCTACGATACCCACAGGGGACACCAGTACAGCCAGAAGGGGAAGAGACGCCGGACTGCCTGTGACATGGTCCTGGGGATCACCGGAGACTTCTTCGATAAGATGAATGAAGAGATGGGCCTTGAGGGGAGAAAGAGCGCAGTACAGAAGAACGCTTCCAAAAAATACGGGGAGAAGGAAAAAAGCGCTTCGGAATATAAGCTGGAGGAGCTTTGCGACGTCTATGACAGCTGGAAAAAGCACTTTGCCCTCCAGGAGGGGATGGAAAGAAACAGGATCAGGGACAGAGCCAGGGTTTTCAGACCCTACATGAGGTGGATAGAACTCTATAAGGATACCCACGCTCCCAAAGAAAGGTCAAAGGAGATAGACGAGATCATCAGGGATTATGACTACTACAGGATCACTAACAACGTCTGCGTGACCTACGAAAGCGAAAAAAAGACCTTTGCGGATCCTCTGGCAGAGCTTGTTAAAGACCATGTGGCAAAGCTTGAACAGGAGATGGGAAAGCCGGAGAAGCTTAATGCAAAAGAGGTGGATAAGGGTCTGTCTCCTGACCAGCTAAGAGCTGTTGAAGAGATCGACCAGTGGTTTTTGAGAAACTACAATAACGGAGGTATCGCAGGCTCCATAATCGGCGTGAAAAACCAGAACGGTGAGATGGTAAGCGAACTTTTTGCGAAGTCAAAAAGGGAAAGGCTCTTCATCTACTACCTGATAGAGACCAGGCAGCGGAAGAACCCGCAGCTCTTTGATGTTTTTGCCTCACAGAATTTCGTACCTGATCTTAATGCCTTTAAGGGCCGTATGCTTGCCACAAAATTCAAGCTGATGTCCCGGATCATGGGCTCTTATGTATATATGGGCAAGGTCACGGAGGCAGCCCAGGCAGCGGAAGAATATAAGGATCTCATCAGGGACTGCGCAAAGATGGACCTTAAACAGGAGGAGCTTAAGGGCAGGGAACTGGAGGAATTAAAGGAAAAGAAGGAAGAGTACAGGACCTACACCCTTTTAAGAGCCTATAAAAGCGCAAAGGCCTTAAGGGACGAATCCCTCCGTGTTAACAGGCTCGGGAAAAAGGCGGCTAAGGCAGATAAGGATCTGGTGGAGGAAAAGAGGACTGCCTTTATTAAAGACCTTGAAGAACTCTTAAGAGCCGACGATGCCGTGGGAGAGGATCTTAAATACGGGGATAAGCTGGGAGAGGTAAAGACAGACGAAGAGGGCAAAAAGGAGATCGCGGAAAATGATAAGGTCTACAGTGTTAAGAACAACACTAAGGCGGATTTTGACGAACTTTCATCTTCCTATACTTCCTATGCCTCATCGGCCGCAAAAAATGTCCATGTGATCTACAACAGCCTCCTTACGGGAGGAAGAGCCGTTAAGGAAGGAACAGACCACCTTGTGGGCGCCATAAAAGGAAGGGGTCCGGAACACTGGAAATTAAGGGAGAACGGTCTCATGAAGCCGGGAACCTATGCCTCCACCTATACGGCAGCAGGCATAGCTGCACTGGGAAGCTTTCTGGGCGTGTGCTCCGGTGTCTACAACCTCTACACCAACTGGAACAACATGCACGGCTTTGACAGGGCTGCATCCGTTGCCGACATACTGAGTGCCGGAGGAACGGCTGTCACAACCGTAATGACTGCACTGGATACAGCATCCGAGGTGGCGGAAGGGCTGGAACCTGTCAGCTCAACACTCACAAAGGCAGTGGGAGGAGCGGTTGCAGGCTTAAAGGCGGGTAAGGACATCTATACTGCTGTTTCCGGCCACTATGACTGCAAAAATGCAGGTAAGGCCACAAAGCTCCTTACAGATAAGCTGAATGGGGTATATTATAAACAGATCAAACATGAGATAGAAAGCCAGGATGGGAAAAAGAAGGGTAAAGCCCCGGAAAGTCCCGAAGAAAAGGCAAAAAGACTGAAGGAATTAAAGAAGGCCGGATATGAAAGGAATATCCTTAAGCTGTCCAAGGCCATGAGCGGCAGGAAGAGGAACTATTCGGGTCTTAATGCCCTTTCCTCCACCATGACGGCAGCAGGTCTCTTTATCCCTGTTGCGGGAGGGGCCGTAGCAGCCATCGGAGGCGTGATAGGAGTGGTTTCGGGGATCCTTAGCGGGATGAAGCTCACCGAGATACGAAATTCCATGTTTGACCAGTATTTCAAAACGGATGAATTTATGAAGGAAGCCGAGGAGAAAATGAGGCTCAGGGGGCAGAGGATCGTGGACAGGGAGGCCTTCAGGGTCAGGATGAGAAGAGTCCTTGCCGCATCCGCCGGATATTCGGATCTTATATCCGCCTGCGACCAGATCTCAAAGAAATATGCTAACCAGCTCGTAAGGGGGCTGTTTGGCAAAGAGGAAGAACAGGTGACGGGAGAATACAGGGAGGCCTATATCGAACTCATAAAGAGCTACGGTCTTCCCTTTGATGAAAAGAAGAAGATCCCCAAAGCAGATCTTCTTGCCAGAAGGATGAACGGTAAATAAAGGATGCCATTAGTCAGATATCAACTATGATTTAACGAGGAGGTTTCAGGTGGATATAAATAAGATGACCGAAGAAAGACACGAGCTTTTGACAAGGATGCGGGACTCACTTCAGGAGGAGCTTATAGCCTGCGATATAAGGCAGCCGGAAAACGAGGGTGAGCCGGAGATCCTGATGGCCGTCATCGACGGTATCGGAGAATCCGGTGAGATGGAAGGAACCATAGGAGAATTCTATTTTATCCCCCCTTCGTCTAAAGAGGATACAGTCCAGCATTTCTGTGCAACCCTGACCATCGCGGATGAGCTGAAGGAGGAATTCCTGCCCCCTCTTTTTGAAGCCATGTCCTATGTGAATTTCAACATTCCCTGCGGAAGCTTCAGTGTGGACAAGGACAGATCCATGCTTTCCTTCAGGCTGGTGACCCCTTTGAGTGCAGGGCTTTCAGGTGAGGACCTGCTTTTGCAGATGAACATAAGCATGGCAAATGCCTTTGCCTCGGCTGACCTCTATGCGGATGAGCTCATCAAAGTCTCGGGGGGAGAAAAGACGGTGGAAGACATAAGGGGAATCCTTGCATGAAGAAGCTGGCGATACTGGGCTCCACTGGTTCCATCGGAACCCAGACTCTTGACATAGTAAGGGAGCATAAAACAGAATATGGGGTGTCTGTCCTTGCAGCAGGAAGCAATGTTAAGCTGATGGAAGAGCAGATCAGGGAATTTAAGCCCGAGGCTGCCGTGCTCTATGATGAAAAGGCGGCCCTGGATCTGCGGGAAAGGGTAAAGGACACCGGGACTTTGATCCTTTCTGGCATGGAGGGTCTGATGGAGGTCTCAGCCCTTCCTTCCGTGGACATCGTTGTGGGTGCCATGGTGGGAATGATCGGCATAAGACCAACCCTTGCCGCCATCAGGGCGGGAAAGGACATCGCCCTTGCCAACAAGGAGACCCTTGTGTGTGCAGGTCACATCATTATGAGCGAGGCAAAAAAGGCAGGGATCAGGATACTCCCTGTTGACAGCGAGCATTCGGCCATCTTCCAGTCCTTAAGGGCGGGGAGACATGAGGAGATCGAAAAGCTGATCCTGACCGCATCGGGTGGTCCCTTCAGGGGAAAGAAGGCGGAAGACCTTAAGGACATGACGGCAAAGGAGGCCTTAAAGCACCCCAACTGGGACATGGGACCCAAGGTCACCATAGATTCTGCAAGCCTTGTAAATAAAGGGCTTGAGGTGATGGAAGCCCGGTGGCTTTTTGATACCCCGGTTGAAAAGATCGAGGTGGTGATCCACCCCCAGAGCATAATACATTCCATGGTCCAGTTTAAGGACGGGGCAGTGATAGCCCAGCTGGGACTTCCGGACATGCACCTTCCCATACAATATGCCTTAAGCTATCCCGAAAGGCTGGGAATGGATTCCGAAAGGATGGATTTTTTTAAGCTCAGGGAGCTGACCTTTTTTGAACCGGACACAAAGACCTTCAGGGGGCTGGGGCTTGCCCTTAAGGCTGCAAAAAAGGGAGGCTCGTATCCGACAGTGTTTAATGCGGCAAACGAGGCGGCAGTCAGGCTTTTCCTTGAGGAGAAAATAGCCTTTTTGGACATTTATGACCTTATAGAAAAAGCCATGGACAGACATGACTTCATTGAGGATCCGGGGATAGAGGATATCCTTTCCATCGAAGAGGAGACAAAAAACAGCGTATGTTTATAAAGATAATTCTGTTTATTCTGATTTTTTCACTGATAGTTCTGGTTCACGAAGGCGGCCATTGCATCATAGGAAAGGCAAACGGGATCGGGGTAAAGGAATTTGCCATAGGCATGGGACCCACCCTCATCGGCTTTGTTAAGAACGGAACAAAGTATTCCCTTAAGCTCCTGCCCTTCGGAGGCCTCTGTATTTTTGAGGGTGAGGACGGAGACGAGCTTTCTCCAACCTCCTTCAGGAATGCCGGGGTCTATTCGAGGATAGCAACCGTAGCGGCAGGACCTTTGATGAACTTTGTCCTGGCCTTTGTTCTTTCCCTCTTTGTGATCTCCTGCACAGGCTTCGACCTGCCTGTCCTGCATTCGGTGATAGAGGGTTATCCGGCTGAGGAGGCAGGCTTAAGGGCCGGGGATGAGATAATCAGGATAAACAATAAGAGAATAGATGTCTACAGGGACATAACCCTCTGGACCCTTTTTAACGAGGGCAGCACCGCAGACGTTATCTTCAAAAGAGACGGGAAGACTTATTCTGCCGTCATAACACCCAGATACAGTGAGGAGGACGACAGATACCTTTTTGGCTTCAGGGGACCTGCCGAATACACAAAGGGGAACCCCCTTGAGGTCATCAAATTCAGTGCCGTTGAGGTCAGGTACTGGATAGAGGCTTCGGTAAAAAGCGTTCTGATGCTCATTAAGGGCCGGTTTAAGGTACAGGATCTTTCGGGACCTGTGGGGGTTGCAAACGTTGTGGGGGATGTTTATGATGCCTCCAAGGCTGAGGGTGCCTTCTTTGTCTGGTTAAACATGCTCTCCCTCTCCATCCTTTTAACAGCCAATCTGGGAGTCATGAACCTGCTTCCCTTCCCCGCCCTGGACGGCGGCAGACTTTTGTTTCTGTTCATAGAGGCCATCACCGGAAAGAAGGCTTCCGCAAAGGTGGAGGGTGTGATAAACCTCATAGGGATGTCCTTCCTCATGGTGCTTATGATCTTTGTGATGTATAACGACATCTTAAAGATAATGAAGTAAAGGTAGACAGATGAACTACAGAGAATTTGCCGAATATATCGAATCAAATCTTCCCGGACTCCTTAACATCCCGGGAAAGATCAGGATCAGGCTGATCGACGGCAACGAGGAAAATAACATCATCATAGCCGTAAGCCGGAAGAAAAAGGGCTACTTTCACATAATATCCGTAACCGACAGCTATGAGGAGCTTAAAAACGGAAAAAAACCGGAGGATATCATGCATGACATTGCAAAGGAGACGGAAAAGAACCTGCTGTTTCTGGGCAATGTCAAAAGGTCGGATGTTGAGGACTGGGAGGGGGTAAAGGATAAGGTCTATCCCAAGCTCATCGGTCCTGAAAGCAGCTATTTCAGACCCGAGCTCATGCCCCACCGGGAGGTGGCCGACATGATAGGAGTGAACATCATTGAGATAAGGGGCAAAAAGGGCATTAAGATTGCTCCCGTGACCCATTCCATGTTCGGCCAGTATGCGGATGACTATGGCATAACGATCGCTGACCTCCAGGAGGCAGCCATGGAAAATCTCAGGCAGCACAGATCCAGACCCGGAGCCTTGAAGGAGGAAGATCCCGGTCTTTTTGAAAAACTTAAGGCCGAGGGCTTTTCTGATGTCTACCGGGTCGAGGCCCGGCAGACCCTGAACGCCCCGGAGATCATGCTTGACGGGGAAGAGCTGAAGGAATTTTCGACTCTTGCGGGAGGGGATTTTCTGATCTTTCCCTTAAGCCTTGCCCGTGTTTTTCTTGCCCCGGCCGGGGAAGGGGATGCAGGGGATGAGGCGGAAAGACTCAGGGCTTTTCTGCTTGAAAACAGCCCTGATGAGCCTGAGCCCTTCGCACCGGAAAAGGTATATATATATGACAGTGAAGCCGGGGAAATAAGGCTTTTACAGTAGCGATAAGTTTTGAGGGAAAACAGGAGGGAACAATGGAAAATGTATTTATCCTCGATCATCCGCTGATCCAGCATAAGATCACCAGGCTCAGGGACAAAAACACAGGAACGGCCGAATTCAGGTCCATAGCATCCGAGATCGCCATGCTCATGGGCTATGAGGCACTCAGGGATCTTGAAACAAAGGAACTGGAGGTTGAGACCCCCCTGGAGAAGACACTTTCTCCCGTGATCGCGGGAAGGAAGCAGGTCATAGTTCCCATATTAAGGGCGGGACTTGGGATGACGGACGGTCTTTTAAGGCTTCTTCCCACTGCAAAGATAGGACATGTGGGCATGGTCAGGGATGAAAAGACCCACATAGCCCACAGCTACTACTGCAAGCTGCCGGGACAGCTTGATGAGCGTGTGATCATTGTAACAGACCCCATGGTGGCAACGGGAGGATCGGCTGCCGATGCCATAACCTTCATCAAGGAAAAGGGCGGAAAAAACATTAAGTTCATGTGCATTATTGCGGTTAAGGAAGGGATCGAAAGGATCCACAATGCACATCCCGACGTTAAGATCTATGTGGGCCACATGGACAGGGAGCTGAATTCCGATGCCTATATCCTGCCGGGCTTAGGGGATGCCGGTGACAGGATCTTCGGAACAAAATAGGGAACAGGGTCTTGACTTCTCTTTTTCTGCGTGCTATGTTATATAACAGTTAATGCGTTTGATATTTGCTGATCGTGCGGAGCATCTGCAGCTTCGCACGATTTCTTCCGGTCGGATTCAGACCGATTTCCAAATCTAAAATTGATCAGGGATGCCGGATTCACCAGTATGTCCCGGGCTTTCTGACAGGGTCCGGGAAGGCTCTGCCGCCTGGTGAAGGGGAATGTTTTAAGCTTTGCTCCTTCAGATCAGGGCAGGGGACAACAGGGTAAATCAGGCAGCCTGTACCGGAGGTGATAACAACGATTCTTGCAAACCGCTACCGGGTCTTAAAAAGGCTCGGCAAAGGCGGGATGGGCAGTGTGTACCTTGCAAGGGATAATAAGCTTAACATGCTCTGGGCCATAAAGGACCTTGGGGATTCCACCCGGTTTATGACCCATGCCAGAAAGTCGGAGGTCAGCGTGTTAAGGAAGGTATCCCATCCCAATCTGCCCCGGGTGACGGATATATTCGACGAAGGAAAAAAGACCTGGATGGTGATGGACTACATTGAAGGAAAAACCCTCGAAGAGATACTTTCGTCCTCAAAAACCATCCCGTCAAAACAATTCTACCGGTGGTCCATAGAGATCACTTCTGCCCTGCAGTATCTTCATTCCATGAATCCGCCTGTGATCTATCGGGACATGAAGCCCTCAAACATAATAATAAGACCCTCGGGAAGCGCTGTGCTGATAGATTTCGGAACGGCAAAAAGCTTTGAGACAAAAAGGGACGAATTCGCCCTGGGAACAAGATCCTATGCCGCACCCGAACAGTTTAAGGGACAGTCGGATGAAAGAAGTGACATCTATTCCCTTGGAAGGGTCATGGAGAAAATGGCGGGAAACCGGGCTGTTTTGCCGGTAAAGAGCATATGCAGAAAATGTACGAGGACCGATCCCCAAAAACGTTTCAAAAATGCTGAAGGCTTAAAAACGGCGCTCTACCTGGCAAGGGACAGCTATAAATATGCGGCTCTGCTTTTGACTGTGGGTCTTCTGGTGCTCTTTTCCGTCTTTCAGAGCCGGACCACGGCACAAAGTGCCCTGAGGGATGTGGAGGAGATAAACGAAAACAACAGACAGAGCAGTCTCTATGACAACGCCCTGATGTGCTTCTATGAGCTTAAGGACTATGATTCGGCCCTGACCTATTTTGAAGAACTGGATGAGGACCAGGTGGTGGAGGCTAAGTGGTATAAGAAGCTCTGCAAGACCCTCCTGTCTCCCGAAAGCAGAAGGGAGGATGTGCTTCTTGCCGTCCGGGGCTTTAAGGACTTTAACGACCGGGAGGTCATAAAGACCGACAGGAAGAGAAAGCTTAAAAACGATACGGATATTGCCAGGATCTACCTCATGTATTCAAAAGGAGACGAAGAGCTTTTAGGGGAGGCTCTGAATATCCTTCTTTATGTGGATTCCGAATATGAAAGGGAAAAGACATCTGGCGTGAACAGGGCAAATGTGACTGCCCTTCTGCAAAGTGTTTATAAGAATCTGGGGCAGGTGGAAAACAGGCAGGAGAATTATATCCGGGCAATAAAATGCGGGGACAGGCTCAAGGAACTTCTTAAGGATGACAAAAAGTCAGTTGCCGGAAGATATCTTGATAACGCCAGGCTCTTTGAGGAGCTTTCCATGTTCAGAAAGGCGGAGGAAGAGTATGAGGAGTGCGAAAGACTCTGCCCCGGCGTTTCTGCGCAGATATACACCGGACATTTAAGGCTCCTTCTAAAAAGAGGAGCACCGGAGGAAAGGATCCGGGCTTTATACAATGAGGCCCGGAAGGTTGATGGGATCGATGAAAACAGAGAATTTCAAAAGATCTCGGAAAGGACAGGATATGAACAATAAAACAGGAATAATGATATTGATAATGATGCTTGCTCTCACGATGGGCTTAAGCGTGAAGGCATACGGAGCACAGATCAGCATAACTGCATCTGATGCCCAGGGCTTTCCCCTTGATTTTAACAGGGACAATTATGCAAAAACCGCGGGAGATGTGATATTTACGGTGAAAGCCCAGGGTCTTTCAAAGGATGAAAGACTGGTCTTTGATGACGGGGGGATAATCGGAACCCTTGAAGACGGGGTCTATGTCATGGACTCCTCGGAAAAAAAGGCGGGGGAGACTTCCTTTGTGGATTTTTGCATAAGCAGCAAAGAAGGACTCAAGTCTGTCTGCAAGACCCCCTATCTTGTGGAGTTTGCGGATGAGATCAGGACTCCTCCTAAGGCAGCCTTCCATCAGGCTCAGAAAGGCAGGGATGCTTATGTCAGCATCGAACCCTCAGACTGGGTGAATACCTTTCTCCTGATCGGTGACAGGGGGGAGACAAAAAAGATCCACATTACCGAAAAGAAGGACATCTCCCTTCCGGAGGAGGGGGAATATGCCCTCAGTGCCTACACAATTGACGGAAAGGGAAACAGGACATTTTCAAAGGATCTGCCTGAATGGGTGGTGATAGATAAGACTCCGCCTGTCATCGGGGACATAGTCACAGATTCGCCGGTTGCAGATGACGGAAGCATCATCAGCCAAAAGAGCGTGACGGTCTCTGTTTCGGCTGCCGATGACGTTTCGGGTCTTGAGGGGATCTACATGCTGCCTGAAGGCGAGGAACCCTTAAAGACCGGAAAAATAACCTTTGATCCTCCCTACAGGGGCAGTCTTCAGGTTATGGCCCGTGACAATGCCGGAAATGAGACGGAAAGCCAGATCGTGGTAAACAGGATAATTGTGGATGATACACCTCCCCTGATAGAGGCTCAAAACGAGGGCTTTTCAGGGGGACTCGTCAGGCTCCTCCTTGGGGCAGGGGATGACCTGAGCGGCGTAAAAAGGCTCAGAGCCTCCTATGACGGCAAGACTGTCTTTGAAAATGACGGAAAAAAAGAGGAGTTCATGCTGGATATAAGGAACATGGACTATGAGGAGCAAAAGCTCATCCTGACGGCATGGGACAGGGCGGGAAATAAGGCAGAGGGGCGCTTAAGCCTGATAAAAACGGATTCAACTCCGCCTGTGATCACCTTCCACGGAGTCCGGGACCGGGAAGTCTGTGGGGGAGACACAGAGGTCTATGTGGAAGTCAGCGATGATTCTTCGAAGATCGCTTCCTATTCGGCAAATGTGTTCGTAACGGATGACAGGGGAAAGATGCTCTATTCTTCAACCACGGATTCCAAAAGCATTAAGGTGACCCAGAGCGGGATCGTAAAGATCACGGCACAGGCCTCGGACCGGGAAGGGAACCGGACTGTCTCTTCCATATCCTTTGTGGTGGATAAGGATGCCCCCAGGATCAGGGGAATGGAGGAGCTTGACGGCCGGGTCCTTAAAAGCTTCGAGCCGGAGGATGGAGTCTCAGACCTGGTGGAGGACTTAAGCCTTGTGACCTGTGAGGTCTATTTAAACGGCCTTGAATATGACGGAAAACCGGTGACTAAGGACGGGAAATATGTTCTGAAGGTGACAGCAAGGGATGAATTCGGAAATACCAGTCAAAAGGAGGCGGATTTTACCGTAAAAAACGGGGAGAAAAAAGAGGATCCCCTGTCCGTAAACGGGGCCAAATGGCAGACAGTATCAAAAAATGCCCTTAAGGATGTGAAAAAAAGCGGGACGGTGTCTTCCGGCAGATCCCTGTCAGAAGACAAGGTCAGGGACAGAAAACTTCCGGAAAACGGTACGGAAGGTAAAAAACAGACCCTTTCGGCTGATAATGCGGTTTCCTGTCCTGAAAATAAGGATATAAAGGATGGGTTTTTAGATAAAATAAAGTATGCTATAATCAAAATGTTCGGCTTGAGGAGGATGATGAACACAACATGATGAGGAAAAACGGTTGCTGTTCGTAAAACGAGGGTTCGTGACAGTTTTGAGGAAAAAAGCATGTACAGGGATGAAACGAAGGTCATTCATATAGGGGACAGGGTCATCGGCGGGGGAAATCCAATCCTGATCCAGTCCATGACCAATACAAAAACCGCGGATGTCAGGGCAACGACAGATCAGATAAAACGCCTGGAGGACTCAGGCTGCCAGATCATAAGGTGCACGGTGCCGGATGAGGATTCGGCAAGGGCGCTTTCTGCCATAAAAAAGGAGATCAGGATCCCCCTGGTGGCAGACATTCATTTTGACTACAGGATGGCCATAGCAGCCATTGAAAACGGGGCGGACAAGATCCGCATAAATCCGGGAAACATAGGCGGTCAGGACAGGCTTAAGGCTGTGGTCAAAAAGGCAAAGGAAAGGGACATTCCCATCAGGGTTGGGGTGAATTCCGGGTCCCTGGAAAAGGAGATGATCGAAAAGTACGGTCATGTCACGGCTGAAGGGCTGGTGGAATCTGCCCTTGACAAGGTGAGGATGATAGAAGACTGTGACTACGACAACATAGTCATTTCCATCAAATCCTCCGATGTACCCATGTGTGTAAAAGCCCACGAGCTCATTGCAAAACAGACTCACTATCCTCTTCACGTCGGGATCACCGAAGCAGGAACCCTGCTTTCGGGAAACATCACCTCCGGTGTGGGGATCGGTATAATCCTCTATCAGGGCATCGGGGATACCATCAGGGTCAGTCTGACGGGAGACCCGGCGGAAGAGGTAAAAAGTGCAAAGATCATCTTAAGGGCCCTGGGCTTAAGAAAGCAGGGCTGCAGGATAGTATCATGCCCGACCTGCGGCAGGACACAGATAGACCTCATAGGTCTTGCCGGCAAAGTGGAAAAGATGCTTGAAACCTTTGAGGATCTTAACATTACCGTGGCTGTCATGGGCTGTGCCGTTAACGGGCCGGGAGAAGCAAAGGAAGCCGACATAGGCGTTGCCGGCGGAAAGGGAGAAGGACTGATCATTAAAAAGGGAGAGGTTGTCCGCAAGGTCAGGGAAGAGGAAATTTTGGGGGCGCTTGAGAATGAGATCAGGAAAAGTTTTTGCTGAGGTTTTTCCGACATTTGACACTCAGGATGAAGAGATAAAGGAGCAGTTTTCCGATGTATATGTGGAGAGGGTTACTTCAAACCCCCAGAGAACGAAGATCGACGTCTACATCGAAAGCCCGCACACCATCCATAAAAAGATCATAATGAAGACGGAAAGGGAGCTTAAGAAGATCTTCCCGGCAAAAAGCCGGGTGACCTTCAGGCTTCATGAAAGGTTTATGCTCTCTAAGCAGTATAATGCCCGCATCCTTTTGGATGAATATGAACGCAGCCTCCTTTACGAACTCAAGGTCAGGGAGCCCATTCTCTTTGGCCTCTATAAAAGTGCGGACAGGTTCTTCAATGATAAGGGAGAATATGAGATCGTTCTTCCCGACACGGTGATAGCCCACAACCTGGCAGGAGAGCTGATAAAGTTCTTTGAATCAGTCTTTTCCGACCGCTGCGGCATCGATCTCGGTGTGGCCATCAACTACAAATATGATGAGAAAAGCTCTGTCAGGATCGAGTCGGAAATGCGCCTTCAGGAGGAGATCAGGGAGATCTCTTCAAGGTTTGCTGCTTCGAATTCGGAAAAAAAGACCGCATCTTCAGTTAAAAAAACCTTTTCCCGTGAACCACGGAAAAGTACGAAGGGTTTTTCAAAAAAGAAGTCGGATGATCCCGATGTCATCTATAAATATGATGTCCCGGAGCAGTCCATGTCCATTGCCGATCTGGATGACGAACTGGATGACGTGGTCATCCGGGGGATGATCGCAAACTATGAGGAAAAGCCCGTAAAGGAAGGCAAATGGATCCTCATAAAGTTCAATCTGACAGACTTCACCGACACCATAGGAGTCAGGCTTTTCTTAACTCCCGATGTTGCAGACTCTCTTAAGGGAGAGCTTAAGGACGGAGCCTTCATAAAAATAAAGGGCTCTGCAATGATCGGTAAATATGAAAGGGAGCTGATCCTTTCTTCCGTAAAGGGAATAAAAAAGATCCCTGATTTCAGGACCGTAAGAAACGATCCTGCCCCGGTAAAAAGGACGGAGCTTCACTGCCACACAAAAATGAGCGTTCTTGACGCAGTTTCGGGTGTGGAGGATGTGATAAAGACGGCCGAACGCTGGGGCTGGAATTCCATAGCCATCACGGATCACGGGTCGGTTCAGGGCTTTCCCCTGGCAGACCACGTTAAGCTTGATAATAAGGATTTCAAGGTGATCTACGGTCTGGAAGGCTATGTGGTGGATGACACAAGACAGGCTGTTATGAAGGCGGGACACCCCGACGAGGATGCGGATCATCTTCTGGGGGACACCTACTGCGTGTTTGATATCGAGACTACCGGCTTTTCGCCTGTAAAGAACAGGATAATAGAGATCGGGGCTGTTCTTGTCCAGGACGGGAAGATCGTAGACCGCTATGATGAATTCATAAACCCCCTGGTTCCCATACCCCATAAGATCACCAGGCTGACCGGCATCACCGATGCCATGGTTTCGGATGCTGATACCATTGATAAGGTTCTGCCCAGATTTCTGGAATTTTCAAGGGGTGCCGTTTTTGTAGGCCACAACGTGACCTTCGACATGGGCTTTATCGTTCATAACGCCCACGAACTTGGGATCGGGCTTGACCGCTGCTATGCGGACACTCTGGTGCTTTCAAGGATCCTTCTTCCAAGACTTGGAAAATTTACCCTGGACAGGGTGGCAAAGGAGCTGGAGGTTTCCCTTGAAAACCACCACAGGGCTGTGGACGATTCCGCAGCCACCGCGGGGATCTGGGTAAAACTCTGCGAAAAACTCAAATCCATGGGGATAAGCTCCTTAAACGGAATCAGGGACAGGCTGAAGATAGAAAAGGATGCCATAAGGCACATGAGAGCCTCCCACATGACCATTCTTGCAAAGAACGAAACCGGGAGGGTCAATCTCTACAGGCTGGTCTCCGCTTCCCACTCAGACTACTATTTCAATGTGCCCAGGATCCCCAAATCTCTTCTCATAAAACTGAGGGAAGGGCTCATCATAGGCAGCGGCTGCGCAAACGGAGAGCTTTTCGAATCCATAGCCGAAGACAGGAACGAGGAGGATATAGCCCGGGCAGTTCAGTTCTGTGACTTCCTGGAGATCCAGCCGGAGGATAACAACCGCCACCTGATCGAAAAGGACAACACCATAGATTCCCTTGAGGATCTTAAGAACATAAACAGGAAGATCGTGGAGCTGGGAGAGCGCTACGATAAGCCTGTGTGCGCCACAGGAGACGTACATTTCATAAACCCCACAGACGAGATCTACAGGAGGATAATAAAGGCCTCCAAGAAGAATAAGGAGAATACCTTCGAGGCTCCCCTCTATTTAAGGACCACGGATGAGATGCTGGACTGCTTTGAATATCTGGGTTCGGACAAGGCAAGAGAGGTGGTCATTGACAATCCCAACATGATCGCAGACAGGATCGACAGGATCAGACCGGTCCGCCCCGACAAGTGTCCTCCCGTGATCGAAAATTCGGATCAGATGCTGAGGGACATCTGCTATAAAAAGGCTCACGAGATCTACGGGGATGAGCTTCCCTCACTCGTATCGGAAAGACTTGAAAAGGAGCTTAATTCCATCATAGGAAACGGCTATGCGGTCATGTATGTCATAGCCCAGAAGCTGGTCTGGAAATCCAATGAAGACGGCTACCTTGTGGGAAGCCGCGGTTCCGTCGGCTCTTCCTTTGTCGCCTATCTTTCCGGGATAACGGAGGTTAATTCCCTCCCTCCCCACTATCTTTGCCCCAAATGTCACTTCACCGATTTCGATTCGGACCAGGTGAAGGAGTATTCCGCTGTCGGAACCTGCGGGATCGACATGCCTGACAGGGTCTGTCCGGTCTGCGGGGAAAAGCTTGAAAAATACGGCTTTGACATCCCCTTCGAGACCTTCCTTGGCTTCAAGGGAGACAAGGAGCCCGACATAGACCTGAACTTTTCAAGTGAGTACCAGTCCAAGGCACATAAATATGTGGAGGTCATCTTCGGGGACGGCAGCGCCTTCAGGGCGGGAACCATGGGAACCGTTGCGGAAAAGACGGCCTACGGCTATGTGAGGAAATATTTTGAGGAGCTGGGAGAAGAAAAGAGAAGGGCGGAGATGGAAAGGATCTCGGCAGGCTGTACAGATGTTTTAAGAACCACGGGACAGCACCCGGGAGGGATCGTTGTCCTGCCCCACGGTGAGGAGATCAACACCTTCACTCCGGTCCAGCACCCTGCGGATGACATGAACACCAGCATCATAACCACCCACTACGAGTACCACTCCATTGATTCAAACCTGCTGAAGCTGGATATCCTGGGACACGACGATCCCACCATGATCAGATTCCTTCAGGATCTTACGGGCATCGATCCCTTAAGCATCCCCTTTGATGATGAAAAGGTCATGTCACTCTTTAAGGATACCTCGGCCATGGGCATAAGTCCTTCAGACATAGACGGAACCCCCAACGGATCTCTGGGACTTCCGGAATTTGGAACAAAATTCGTGATCGGAATGCTTATCGATGCAAAGCCCCAGAATCTGTCGGATCTTATAAGGATCTCGGGTCTTTCCCACGGGACGGATGTCTGGCTGGGAAATGCCGATGAGCTCATAAAAAGCGGGACTGCGACTCTTTCAACCTGCATCTGCTGCCGTGATGATATCATGATATATCTCATAGGAAAGGGCATGGACAAGCAGCTGTCCTTTAAGACAATGGAATCCGTCAGAAAGGGAAAGGGACTGAGCCCCGAGATGGAGGAAGCCATGAGGGCAGCCTCGGTTCCGGACTGGTACATAGATTCCTGCAGGAAGATAAAATATATGTTCCCCAAGGCCCACGCTGCGGCATACGTCATGATGGCCTTAAGGGTTGCATATTTTAAGGTCTACTATCCCCTTGCCTACTACTGCGCCTTTTTCTCCATCAGGTCTAAGGCTTTTTCATATTCAAAGTGCTGCATGGGAAAGCAGGTTCTGCTTGAAAACATAGAGGAATATAAAAAGAAGGAAAAGGATGGGACCTTATCGGATGTGGAGTCCAACGAGCTTCACGACATGCACATAGTCCAGGAGATGTATGCCAGGGGCTTCGAGTTTATGCCCATAGACCTCCTTCAGGTGGACGCCAGATATTTTAAGATAATCGACGGAAGGATCATGCCGGCAATGACTGCCATTGACGGCATTGGCTCAAAGGCGGCAGACCAGATGATAACGAACATAAAGGGAAATGCATCCCAGGGACCCTTCCTTTCAAAGGATGATTTCATGCTCCGCTCCGGTGCGTCCAGATCCGTGGCTGACAGGTTTATCGAACTGGGGATCTTAAGCGACATGCCTGAGAGCAACCAGCTGTCTCTTTTTGACCTTTAGGCGTAACTGTTCTTAAGACCGAAGGGTTCTGAACAATTACCCTAAGGCAGTGAAAAAAACGGCAGACTCTGCCTGCCGTTTGAAATACGATGCCGGGAACCGGTCTCAGGACTGATTTCCGCCGGGAGTTCCCTTAATGTCGGTCGAATCCGCTATTACGGGTTTCGGGTCTTCCGTGTTTCCCTTTGAAGGACGTTTGCCAAATAAAAATCCATCGACAGGGTCTGAAAAACGATCATCACCTTCAATGAACAACCTGCCGCCTGCGACTTTGTCCAGCTCTTTCGATGAAAGTCTGTTTTTATCGGCTGAATTTTTGCTCATGCTCGTAAATCCTTTCTGATCTTTATTTTATTATATGTTTCACTATAATATGATATCAGGGTCATAAGTGCGAAGTGGGGCGTTAGTCCCACGAGAGCACGAAGTGCGGAACGCTTCGGATATCGGCTTTTGACCTTGATATTATAATATACGAAATAAAAAGCAGGGGGGGCAATTCTTTTTTTTGGGTAAGCAGTAACAATGCGGTTTAGCGGTTTCAGATAAGGACCGGCAGATTTATTGCTGACACCGGGATCCGGGAGCAAGAATGTGGTAAAAATGAAAAGATCAGTAAAAAAAGCGGGCAGACCCCTGAAAAGGGAAGTATTGGGAGCGATCTACTTATGCATGGGCGTTCTGCTTGTTATGACGATGATCGTGGGGTTAAGGTTCTATGTGATCTCAAGTGTGGTCAGTTACAAGGCAAGACTGTCTGAGCTTGGTGATTATACCCTGGCTCAGATGGATACGGATTACGTCCGGGAACTCTTCGGGAAAACGAAGAAGATCTATGACACCCTTCCGGGGGAGATAGAAAAAGACCCCTTTACGGATGAATATAAGGACTATTTCAGACCACTCATTGACGAAAAGTACAAAGAGCAGAGAAAGATCCTCATAAGATGCAGGGAGCACAACCCCATATCCGATATCTATCTGGGTTTTTATGATGAGGAGAATGAAAGGCTGGTATATGTGCTGGATGGGGATCTGGAGGAATACTACTACATACCGGGACAGTATGTTTCGAACGAAAACGGATTTATCGAAAGCTGGAAGACCATAGAAAGGATCATGGGGTCAGACTGGTTCATGTCCTTTTCACGTACCGCCCTCGTGGGTTTTACCGGTGTTGATTACATTCCCCTGCTGAATGATGACGGCACTCTTCTGGGGGTGATCGGGATCGAAACAAGGGTTCTGGATTTTTCCGATGATCTCATATCCTATGTCATCATATTCATTCCCGCGATACTGGTGTCCTTCATCCTGCTCTCCACCTTTATCTCCCGCCTTATGGAGCGAAGGGTCATAAAGCCCATAAATGCCCTTGCCAAAGCAGCCGGGTCATACACACAGAAGGATATGGAGGAGGGGGAGGAAAACACCTCGCATTTTGCGGAGGTTGATGTTTCCTCAGCCCTCGAGCTTGTGGATCTGAGGAACACCATGGCAAAAATGGAGGACGATATACGCGATTCCATCAGGAAGATAGCCCGGGTCAGCGCTGAAAGGGAGAGGATCACTGCCGAGCTCTCAATTGCCTCTGAAATACAGCAGGCGGCTCTTCCCACAGGCTTTCCCGAAGGAAGCGGGTTTGAACTTTTTGCTGCAATGCATCCGGCAAAGGAGGTGGCGGGGGACTTTTATGACTTCTTCATGATTGATGACGACCACCTTGCCCTGATCATGGCGGATGTGTCCGGAAAGGGTGTTCCCGCCGCACTCTTTATGATGAAAGGAAAGGAGATCTTAAAAAACCGTGCCGTCAGGGGCGGAAAGCCCTCGGAGGTGATCGGGTATGCAAATTCCGAGCTTGCAAGGGATAATGAAAGAGCCATGTTCATCACGGTCTGGCTGGGCTTCCTTGAAATCAGCACCGGAAAGCTGACTGCAGCCAACGCCGGACACGAGTATCCCTTTATCATGGATGAAAAGGGCAGGTTTGAAAAATATGATGATCCCCATGGCATGGTCTGCGGCCTTATGGAGGATTTCGAATATGAGGATTACACCGTGACCATCCCCAGGGGAGGGGGTCTGTTCCTCTATACCGACGGTATTCCGGAAGCGGAAAATGATAAGGGGGAATACTTCGGAATGGAAAGAACCGAAGAGATCCTTAACAGATACAGGGATTCCTCTGCAAAAGACCTGATCGAGGGTGTAAAAAAAGAGATGGACGGATTTGCTTCCGGAGCAGAGCAGTTCGATGACATCACCATGCTCTGTCTCTTTATGAAACAGGGTGATGATAAGTAACGTTCTGTTTTGAGCCACGAGCGGAGAATATTGCAACATAACAAAAAAAAGTTTATAATGAATTCAAATTTTTTTTGTTGCCAGGGGCGGGAAAAATGGTCAGATTTATTTGGGTGATAGCGGTCTCGCTCCCCTTCATAATTTACTACATTTTAAAGGCTGAATATGTCTGCCGCCATGAGAACAGGTTTTCGAGGGAGGACAGATATAAGATCGCCAGAAACATGGTGAAGGTGGTAAAAAGAAATGCCTTCATCAGAACAAAGGTCTATGGCAGTTCGAACCTTCCAAAGGAGGGGGGCTATGTCCTCTATCCGAACCACCAGGGGAAATATGACTGTCTGGGCATAATAGACGGACATGAAAAAACCTGTTCGGTGGTGGTGGATGAAAGAACTGCAAGGGTGATCCTGACAGACCAGTTTATAAAACTGCTTTCGGGGGTGAGGCTTAACAGGCAGGATTTCAGGAAGCAGGTGGAGTCGGTGACCCGGATGAGGGAGGATCTTAAGCGGGGGCGCAGGTTCATAATCTTTCCCGAGGGAGGCTATGAAAAGAACCGGAACAGTGTCCGAGACTTTCTTCCGGGAGCATTTAAATGTGCAGTTCAGGCGAAGAGTCCCATAGTTCCGGTGGCTCTGATCGATTCCTATGTACCCTTTGAATTAAACAGCTTAAAACCTGTCACGACCCAGGTGCATTTTCTGGCTCCCATGTACTACGAGGAATATAAGGAAATGAATACCCGCCAGATAGCCGAAGAGGTTAAAAGGCGGATAACGGAAACAATTGGAAGGTATTCCTGACTAAGCAGTTCGCTTTCTATATAAAATAACTCCGGGAACGTGCTTTCATGCAGTTGGCCGGTTTAATAAATAAAAAAGGGAAAGGGGTAATTGCTCATGAAACAGAACAGCATGCTCGCAATGGTCCTTGCAGGGGGAAGGGGCAGCAGACTGAAAGACCTTACAAACAAGGTTGCAAAACCTGCCGTATCGTTCGGGGGAAAATACAGGATAATCGATTTTCCCTTAAGTAACTGCGCAAACAGCGGCATCGACATAGTGGGAGTCCTCACACAGTACGAATCGGTACTCCTAAACAGCTATGCCGCAGCCGGGCGTATCTGGGGACTGGACAGCAGGGATTCCGGCGTGTTCATACTTCCTCCGAGGGAGAAGGCAGATGGCAACCTGGACGTATACAGGGGAACTGCGGATGCCATATCCCAGAACATCGACTTCATCGATTCCTACAATCCCGAGTATCTTCTCATCCTTTCGGGAGATCACATTTACAAAATGAATTATTCAAAGATGCTTGCCTTCCACAGGGAACACAAGTCAGATGCCACCATAGCGGTCATCGGGGTGCCCAAAAAGGAAGCCAGCCGGTTCGGGATCATGGCAACGGACGAGGAGGGCAGGATCGTGGAATTCCAGGAAAAGCCCAAGGTACCCAAGAGCAATCTTGCATCAATGGGAATCTACATCTTCACCTGGCCCCTCTTGAGGAAGATGCTCCTTGCGGACATGAAGAACAATGAATCCCATCACGATTTCGGAAAGGACATCATCCCGACTCTCTTAAAGGATAATAAGAGGCTCTTTGCATATAAGTTCAAGGGCTACTGGAAGGATGTGGGAACCATCGATTCCCTCTGGGAAGCAAACATGGATCTGCTGGATGAGTCCAATGAGCTGGATCTGGGAGACAGTTCCTGGAAGATATATACCGAGGATGCAACTGAGCGTCCCCAGTACATCGGAAAGAATGCAGAGGTCAGGAATTCCTACATAACACAGGGCTGCAGGGTAGAGGGAAAGGTTGAAAACTCAGTTCTCTTCACCGGAACCAACATAGGCGAAAAGGCCGTGGTAAAGGATACCGTGCTCATGCCCGGTGCGGCTGTGGCCGAGGGCGCAAAGGTCACCAGGGCTCTTGTTGCCGACGGGGTAAAGATCGGAAAGGGAGCCGTGGTAGGAAGTGCTAAAAGCGAGGAGATCCTCCTGGTAGCAGAAGATGTAGAGGGGGTGAAGTAAGATGGCAAAAGCATATGGAATAGTTACAATGGCCGGTTCGCATGTCCACATTGACGGAATGATGGATTTTCGACCCATAAGCGCATTTTCCTTCCTCGGAAGGTACCGTATCATAGACTTTCCTCTTTCATCCTTAAGCAACAGCGACATAGAAAACATCCATGTGTATGTCAGCCAGAACCCCAGGTCACTGGCAGAGCATCTGGGATCGGGACGGGTGTATAACATCAACTCAAAAAGAGGAAAGCTGAGTCTGCTGTTTAACCAGGACAGCCGGGTGAATGATGTCTATAACACTGATATCCAGGCCTATCTTGGAAACATGGACGTCATAAGCCGCACGACCCAGCCCTACGTTATAATACTTCCCGGCAACATGATCTACACCCAGGACTATGCAAAGCTCCTTTCGGATCACATAGCCTCCGGAGCCGACATCACCGTGCTTTATCACAAGGTGAACAATGCCAGAAGCGAATTCCGCAACTGCCGTATCGTTGAACTCAACAGGCAGAAGGGGGTTAAATCCATAGAAAAGAATGAGGGCAACATAGATGAGAGGAACATCTTCATGGATACCTATGTAATGAAGAATGACCTCTTCATCAGCCTCATCAGAAAGGCCCAGAAGATATCATCCATCTTAAGGCTGGTGGACATCATCAACATGGAGAATGAGGATCTTGATATCAGAGGGATCCAGCACAAGGGCTATTTCAGCGTTATAACGGATTTCAAGAGCTATTTTGATTCCAACATGGATCTTCTTGACACGGATCTTCAGGCGGAGCTCTTTAAGAGTGACTGGCCCATCTACACCCCGACGACGGATGCTTCACCTGTCCGCTACTGCAACGGTTCCAGCGTGAAGAACTCCATGGTGGCTAACGGCTGCGTTGTCAGAGGCACCCTTGAAAACTGCGTGCTGGGAAGAGGTGTTCAGATCAGTAACGGAGCGGTGCTTAAAAACTGCATAGTCATGGGGCATGCAAAGATCAGTGAGGGAGTTCATCTGGAAAACCAGGTTGTTGATAAATATGCCCAGATCATAAACATAAAGGAGATAATCTCCACACCGGATAAACCCGGATATATCAGAAGGGACGATATTCTCTGACGGATGCAGGTTTTTTGTTCCTTTTACGTCATTTCAGGCAGGTCAAAGGGTAACTTTTCGGAGCCCGAAGGGTTCTGAAAAGTTACCTTTAAAAAATATTATTGAGGAGAGATTGGAAAATGTTCGGTTTCGGGGCGATGATCGCCAGGCTGAAGAAGGATCCGAAGAGGATCGTGCTCACTGAGGGAAGTGACCCCAGGATCCTGGAGGCGGCGTCAAGACTGCTTGCCAGCAACTTCTTAAAGCCGGTGCTTTTGGGAAATGAGGAAGAGATATACAGTGCAGCCGAAGAGGCGGGCTTCAACATAAGGGGAGCGCAGATCATAGATCCCCTTACATATGAAAAGCTTGATGAGATGGCCCAGTGCTTTTATGAGCTGAGGAAGAACAAGGGTGTGACCCTCGAAATGGCAAAAAAGACCGTTTCCCAGGCAAACTATTTTGGAACGATGCTGGTTAAGATGGGGGAAGCAGACTGCCTTCTGGGCGGGGCTACCTATTCCACCGCAGACACCGTCCGTCCTGCCCTGCAGATCATCAAGACGAAGCCCGGAAACAGCATAGTATCCTCCTGTTTCATCCTTGTCAGACCCTCCGCCACCGGAGAAAATGAGGTTCTTGCCATGGCAGATTGTGCCATAAACATAAAGCCCACAGAGGATGAGCTTGTGGAAATCTGCAAGGAGACCGTTGACTGCGGCAGGATCTTCGGCATCGATCCAAAGGTGGCCTTTTTAAGCTATTCCACCTTCGGCTCCGGACAGGGAGACGATCTTGAAAAAATGAGAAATGCGGCAAAAAAGGCCAAGGAAGCCTGCCCCGATGTTTTAATAGACGGGGAGCTTCAGTTTGATGCGGCAGTTTCCCCCAGGGTCGCAAAACAGAAGAGTCCGGATTCACCCGTTGCCGGCTATGCAAATATCTTCATCTTCCCTGACATTAATTCGGGAAACATAGGCTACAAGATAGCCCAGAGGCTGGGAAATTTTGAGGCCTACGGACCCATCCTTCTGGGGCTGAACGCCCAGGTAAACGACCTGTCCCGGGGCTGCAACGCCCTGGAGGTATATTCCATGGCCATAATAACCGCCGCCCTTTCCTGAAAAAAAGGGGAGATTCGGTCCGACTTCCGGCCGGACAGGCTTTATCAGGGATCAATAAGAAGTTTTAACGCTGCAGTTTAAGCGGTCTGACCGTTTGGATTGCGGCGTTCTTATTGTCTGCAGGGCCTTTGCGGGCGGGGATATCTTTTGTATTAAAAAAAATACAATCGAACCCCGGTTTTTTTATATTACCTCTCGAATGTAATGATGTGGGAGAAAAGCCGGAGGAACGGCCGGGCTGAGAAAAAGAAGTCCCGCAAAAGGCTGTTGAAAACTTCCAGATCAACCGATATAATCCGAAAAGAGCGTTTTTCGGAAGGGGTTGAAATTGAGGGACAGCAGTTTTGATAAAGACCGGAAAGAAGAGAATAAGAGGGTAGTTGAAGCAAAGTCCGACAGGCAGGTTCGAGAGAGCTTTCTCCTGGAGGAACAGGTCCACATAGTCAGGCTGACCTCGGTGATATTAAAGAGATCCGTGACCATGAGCGACGATGAATATTCCATAGCGCTCATTGCCGTGTCGGATGCCATCGACGGATACAACCCTGAAAAAAATGACTTCTGGCCCTATGCTGCATTCGTTATAAGAAACAGGCTTGTTGACTACTACCGCAAGGAGTCTTCAAGGAAGGAGGTTCCGGTGGCACCGGATGCCTTCGAAGGCAACACGGATGAGGATGCGCCGGATCTGGATGTTTCTCTTGAGGTCAGGGACAAGATCAGGGTAAAGAGCCTGGGTGTGAACACCACCTTAAAGGACGAGATCGAATCCTTTAACGGAGAGCTTTCAAAGTACGGCATAAGCCTGAACGACCTGGTGGAGTGTTCTCCCAAGTCCCAGAAGACGAAGAAGGGCTGTGCGGACATAATCAATGCGATCTTTCTGCCCCCGTCAATGGCGGGATATATCAAATTAAACGGAAAGATACCCGCAACGGAGCTTCTGACCAGGGCAAACCTGCAAAAGAAGCTGATGGAAAGGCACAGAAAGTTCCTGATAGCCGCAACGGTGATCTTAAGCGGCGATTATCCGAAGCTTTCCGAATATGTTAAGCCTTATAAGCCTTCCGTTGGGAATATAATAAGTTTTGAAGAAAGGAGGAGCGGATCTTGAAGGCTGCAGTTATGAAGATCGAAGGAAAAAGAGCTGTCGTCATGCTTGAAGACGGATCTTTTAAGTATCTCAAAAACGAGAACTATTCGGTCGGGGAAGAGCTGGAGATTTCAATGGATACGGACACGAGTGACGGATCCGGATTTGACAGGGTTCTGACCTTTGCAAGAAAAAATATGCCTGTTGTGGCTGCTGCGGCCGCTTTTGTGATCATGCTCTCAGGAGGTCTGAAGATCGCGGGAAGCTATGAAAACAGTGTGGTTACCCTCGATATCAATCCCTCCCTTAAATATTCACTTAATGTTTTTGACAAGGTAATAGACATGGACTCCTACAACGACGACGGAGCGGAGATAGTTTCCGCAGTCGGAAGGGAGATCAGGGGACAGAGTCTTGAATGTGCCGTTAAGAACACTCTGGACGAGCTGGACAGGACAGGCTACGTGGGCGAGGAAACGGCAGTTGTGGTCACCTTAAACAGTAAGACCAGAAGCGAGGATGCACTCGAAACACAGGTCATCGGAAGTGTCGGAAAGTGGAACAACGAAAAAAGCGATGAGGGAGAGAGTAAGAGTGTAAACCTTGAAACAGTGAGGGTTACGCCGCAGATGGCTGACAGCGCAGAGGATAAAAATGTCAGCCCGGGCAAGATATACATCGTTGGCAAGCTCAAGGAGCAGGTGCTCGAGGAGGCATCGTTTGATGAGGATGAATGGCTCGATAAATCCGTTAAGGAGATAGAAGAGGCCACGGATTCCCTTTCAGACGGAACCGGTGCAGGAACGATCTCCGGCAATAAAAGGTCATCAAGTTCCAATATCGTGACTGCATCAAAAAACAGGTCGGACGGGACGTCCAAGAAAACCGGTTCTGAACCGGCTTCGGACGAAACAAAGCCGGCCGAGGGCACTCAAGTGATCGCTTCGAGCGGCACCGGAAAGAAAAAGAAGAAGGTGTCGGCAAATGCCACGTCAGCAAATGGGGCAGAAACGGTAGCATCAACCGAAGGTGAAGGGGGAGGAACAAGCCTTTCGCAAGATGCAGCAGTGGCACCTGCCAGTGTTTCTTCGGATCAGGTCGTAACGGATCCGGTCACAGGGGAAACACCCGGTCTGGAACTGCCCACCATATCTGCAGAGCCTGTGACAGAAGATGCGGTGCAGCCTGTAGAAACTGAAACTGTAACTGTTGATCCTTTGGCGACGCAGATGGTCGACCGGCCGGAAACAGACAGCTCGTACCTGGATGTTCCCGTGGATATGGGCGCGATGTGTGATAGCGTTCCTTTGGAAGACCGGATGCCGGATTAAGGGAGAGACAGCGGCAGCAGAAGAAAAAGGTGCAGTATGAGAATTTTAACAGCCTGGTGTTTTGCACAGGGCAACATATCTCCTTCCCGCAGCTCATTAATTCGATCGGATTTTTAGCTATAAGAGATATGTGATCAGGCAAAGCAAAGATAAGAGTGTGCTTATGTTGCTTTGTGCAAAGGGCGGTTAAAAGGCATAAAAAGAACCCGAAATGGGTTTTTTTTATGAAATATCCCAAAAATGCTTGCTAAAATGTTTGATATCTGATAATATACTTTTGTTTGTGGCTCGTTGGTCAAGCGGTTAAGACGCCGCCCTCTCACGGCGGAAACAGCGGTTCGATTCCGCTACGAGCTGTTAGGACAGGATGCAGGCAGGCTTTTGGTGTCTGCCGGGGTGTCAGGGATTTCTTTCAAGTGGGCTTGTTACAAGCCCACTTGTTTTGTAGATTCTTGTTTTTCATCAGAAAAACAAGAATCGTATTCGACCGACCTCTGCCAAAGGCAGGGGGAGTCCCGCGGAACGCGGGATTCTTGCGCGAAGCACCGCTTTCTCGCGCAAGAAGTCATAGATAGTTGTTTTTCATCAGAAAAACAAGAATCGTATTCGACCGACCTCTGCCAAAGGCAGGGGGAGTCCCGCGGAACGCGGGATTCTTGCGCGAAGCACCGCTTTCTCGCGCAAGAAGTCATAGATAGTTGTTTTTCATCAGAAAAACAAGAATCGTATTCGACCGACCTCTGCCAAAGGCAGAGGGAGTCCCGCGGAACGCGGGATTCTTGCGCGAAGCACCGCTTTCTCGCGCAAGAAGTCATGGATACTTGTCGGGGGAAGGATAAATTATGGATGAAAAAAAGATAGAAGAAAGATTTGCCGATATGGTGCGTCCCGTAGCTAAAGACCAGGGACTGGTTCTGGTGTCCGTTGAGTATGTCAAAGAGTCGGGAAACAGGTACTTAAGGGCTTTTCTTGATAAACCCGACGGGGATGTATCCATAGATGACTGCACAATGGTCAGCAGGATAGTGAGCAAGAAGCTGGATAAGGACGACTTTATAGATGAAGCCTATACACTTGAGGTATGCTCCAAGGGCTTTATGGAACCGGCACAGACGGAGGAAACGGAATAACAGATCAGCAGCGGCCGGTGTAAGTCAGAAAATAAACTGAGTTTATCAGATAGAGGAGGAAAGATAAGATGAACACGGAACTGATGGAGGCACTCAATATTCTTGAAAAGGAGAAGGATATTAGCAGGGATACACTGTTTGAAGCGATCGAGAATTCCCTGCTCACTGCCTGCAGGAACAATTTTGGAAAGTCGGAGAACATTCATGTTTCGATAGACAGACAGACCTGCGACTACAATGTGTATGTGGAGAAGATGGTCGTGGATGAGGTGGAGGATCCCTACAACCAGATAGATCTTGAGCAGGCAAGAAAGATCGATGAAAATGCCGAAATCGGCGGCTCGGTTAATATCAATGTGGATTCCAAGGAATTCGGAAGGATAGCCACCCAGAATGCCAAGAACGTGATCCTTCAGAAGATCCGTGAGGAGGAGAGAAACTCCGTTTATAACAAGTTTGCCGGCAAATCCAGGGACGTGGTTACCGGAGTCGTTCAGAGGATCAACGGCAGGAACATCAGCATAAATCTTGGCAAGGCAGATGCCCTTCTTGCTGAAAGCGAGCAGGTTGAAGGGGAGATCTTAAGACCTACGGAAAGGATCAAGGTCTACATCATCGAGGTCAAGAACACACCCAGGGGACCCAGGATCCTTGTCAGCCGTACCCATCCCGAGCTTGTCAGAAAGCTTTTCGAATCCGAGGTTACAGAGGTTGCGGACGGAACGGTTGAGATAAAGAGCATTTCAAGGGAGGCCGGAAGCAGGACAAAGATCGCGGTCTACAGCAACAACCCCGATGTGGATGCAGTGGGAGCCTGTGTCGGAATGAACGGATCCAGGGTTAATTCCATTGTGGACGAGCTTAAGGGTGAAAAGATAGACATAGTAAACTGGGATGAAAATGCTGCCATCTTTATAGAAAATGCCCTTTCACCCGCCAAGGTCATTTCTGTCATTGTCGATCCCGATGAGAAAACGGCCAAGGTGGTTGTTCCCGACTACCAGCTTTCCCTGGCCATCGGAATGAAGGGACAGAATGCAAGGCTTGCGGCAAGGCTGACTGGATATAAGATCGACATCAAGTCCGAGACCCAGGCCAAGGATGCGCCCGGCTTCAGAATGGAGGACTACCTCACCGACGAGGACGAGTATGATGAGGAATATGAGGAAGGCTATGAAGGCGATTATGAGGGCGAATATGAAGAGGGCTATGAAGAAGAGGCCTATGAAGAGTCCGGAGAAGGTCAGAACCCTTCTGAAGAGTCTCCCTTAAAAGAGTCGGAAGAAGGTTGATATATTGAGACCTGACAAAGTTGAATTTTTACTTTCACTGTCCGCTAAGGCCGGAAGGATCGTGAGCGGGCAGACAAAGGTTCTCGATGCGGTAAGATCCGGCAAGGCATGCCTGTGTATTGTGACAGAGGACGCATCCGACAATACAAAGAAAAGGATCGGGGATAAATGTTCGTTTTACGAAATACCGCTTTATATATATGGGACCAGTGACCGGACGGGTCACGTGATAGGAAAGGACATAAGATCCTGTGTGGCAGTAACGGATCCGGGACTTGCCGGACAGATAAAGTTAAAGTTGGAGGAAATGAGCGCAGATGGCGAAAATGAGGATATATGACATCACAAAGAAACTTTCGGCCGAGGGAGTTGAGGTCGATAACAAGGCGATTCTTGCATTCCTTGAGACCAAAGGGATAAGTGGAAAGACCCAGAGTTCTTCGATCGATGAGAAGGAGACGGAGCTTGTGATGAAGCATTTCGGCTCTTCTTCAAAGTCTGATGCAAAGACTTCGGATCAGGCATCCCAAAAGGCGGCTGCTGAAAGCAGACCGGCAGCCGGAAGCAGGCCTGAAAATGTGGGCAGGCCCGCAGGGGAAAGCAGGGCAGCTAACACGGAAAAAGCCGCAGGGGATGAAAAGCCTGTTGCAAACAGGGCACCTGTCCAGAAGCCTTCGGAAGCAAAGGCTCCCGTTAAGGCCCCCGGACAGGGCGGGGAAGGACAGGAAAAGGCAGTCAGACCTGCCGTCAGACCCCAGCAGGGTGCAAATGCAAGACCCGGCCAGGAGCCGCCCAAAAAGAAGAAAAAGAATATAATCTTTTCGATAAACAACGGAGCCCGCGGGGGTTCCAGACAGGTTGGCCAGATAAGCAGGGGAAAGATCGACAGCCCGACGGAAAGAAGGGGCATAATCAAGCCCAGTGTCAAGCCTTCTCCCGCCCCCGAGGCAAATATCATAAGACCCAATGCACAGCCGGTCAAAAAGCCTGCCCAGCGTGCCGCAAAGCCGGGAGCAGAGGAGGCAGCCAAGCCCCTTAATGCAAATCCGGAGGTTAGACCCGCTGCTTCGGTTAATACCGCAGCCAATGTAAAGACACAGGGGAGGAATGCTCATGCACAGACGGAGACCAGAAACGCATCGGATAACAGGGGTGGTACGGTCTATAAAGAAGTTCGGCTTGATCGTGAGAATAACAATCGTAATACTGGCACTTTTGGAAATAACAGGAACGGTTTTAAAGGCGGTCAGAGGACGCCGGATAAAGCGCCGAATCAGGGAGGAGCTAAAGGCTATCCCGGACAGGATCCGAGGAAGAATTCCGACAAGCACAAGGGAGACGGCGACAGAAGGAGGGCAGGAGATTCCAAACGCAGAAGAGACAGGGATCTGATCAATGTCGATGAGGAAAAGAACGAGAGAAAGAAGGCTAATCCTCACGGCTTCAAGAAGCCTGCACCCGCTCCCAAGCCTGCCGAGGAGGAGATCAAGGTAATAACCATACCCGACACCCTCACCATAAAGGATCTGGCGGATCACATGAGGATGCAGCCCTCGGTCATCATCAAGAAGCTTTTCTTAAGCGGTCAGGTTGTTACCGTGAATTCCGAGATCTCCTATGAGGAGGCTGAGAACATTGCCATTGACTATGACATAATCTGCGAGCATGAGCAGACTGTGGACGTTATAGCAGAGCTCCTTAAGGAGGAAGAGGATGAGGAGAAGAACATGGAAAAACGTCCTCCCGTTGTCTGTGTAATGGGACACGTTGACCATGGTAAGACCTCCCTTCTTGATACCATCAGGAAGACCCATGTCATAGAGAAGGAGGCCGGAGGCATAACCCAGGCCATCGGTGCCTATACCGTATCAATTGGGGGAAGGAAGATCACCTTCCTTGATACCCCCGGACATGAAGCCTTCACCGCCATGAGAATGAGGGGGGCAAATGCCACGGATATCGTTATCCTGGTGGTGGCCGCAGACGACGGCGTTATGCCCCAGACGGTTGAAGCAATAAATCATGCAAAGGCCGCCAACGTTGAGATAATCGTTGCCATAAACAAGATAGATAAGCCCTCGGCCAATCCCGACAGGGTTAAGCAGGAGCTTTCCGAATATGAGCTCATCCCCGAGGAATGGGGCGGAAGCACCGTGTTCGTTCCCGTTTCCGCAAAGGCCGGAACCGGTGTTGACGACCTGCTTGAGATGATCACCCTTACAGCCGATGTGATGGAGCTTAAGGCCGATCCCCGCAGGAAGGCCAGGGGTATGGTAATCGAGGCTGAGCTGGATAAGGGAAGAGGCCCCGTGGCTACAGTCCTTGTCCAGAAGGGAACCCTTCATGTGGGAGACTTTGTGGCCTGCGGTCCCTGTCACGGCAGGGTGAGAGCCATGATAGACGATAAGGGAAAGCGGGTTAAGGAGGCAGGACCTTCCATTCCCGTTGAGATCCTCGGACTTGATGATGTTCCTGCAGCCGGAGAGATCTTTGTTTCCCCGGATTCCGAAAAGGAAGCACAGAGCTTTGCAAATACCTACAAGGAGCAGCATAAGAAGGAGCTCTTAAGCGAGACCAGAAAGAAGTCCATGACATTGGATGACCTTTATTCTCAGATCCAGGAGGGTGACTTAAAGGAATTCAATGTCATCATAAAGGCTGATGTACAGGGCTCTGTGGAAGCGCTCAAGTCCTCGCTCTTAAAGCTTACAAATGAGGAGGTGGCCGTTAAGGTGATCCACGGAGGAGTTGGTGCCATCAGCGAATCCGATGTCATCCTGGCCTCTGCTTCAAATGCCATAATCATAGGCTTTAACGTTCGTCCCGACAGCACGGCAAAGGCCATTGCCGAGACGGAGAACGTGGACATACACCTCTACAAGATCATCTATCAGGCAATAGAGGATGTTGAGTCTGCCATGAAGGGAATGCTGGCTCCCGTCTTCGAGGAGAAGATCATCGGTCACGGAGAGATCAGACAGATCTTCAAGGCTTCCGGCATTGGAAACATCGCAGGCTCTTATGTTACGGACGGTATCGTGGAAAAGGGCTGCAGTGTAAGGATAAGAAGAGGAGACGAGGAGATCTTCGACGGAGCGCTCTCATCCTTAAAGCGTTTCAAGGATGATGTCAAGGAAGTGAAGGAAGGCTATGAATGCGGTCTCACCTTTGATGGTTTCGACAGCGTGATGGAGGGAGATCTTCTGGAATTCCACAAGCAGGTTGAGGTTGAGAGAAAGTGAGAAAGAACAGCACCAAGAACAACCGGATAAACGGTGAGGTAAGACGGGCTTTAAGCGAGATCATAAGGCAGGTGAAGGATCCCAGGGTGGATCTCTTCTGCTCGGTGGTTGAGGTCTTTGTGGCACCGGATTTAAAGACCTGCAAGGTCTATGTCAGCGTCCTGGGGGATGAGGAAGCCTCAAAAAAGACCCTTGAGGGCTTAAACAGTGCGGAGGGCTACATCAGGCACTGTCTGGCCCAGGATCTGAACTTAAGGAACACCCCCGAGCTTACCTTCATCATGGATGATTCCATCAGATACGGTATTGAGATGACAAAGAAGATAGAAGAAGTGGTAAAGAGTGACGAGGAGAGTAAAAAGGAGTAGGACGTGATCGATTTAAGAGAGCTTGTCGGAGGGGCGGGAAGCGTAGCCATAAGCGGGCACATCAGACCTGACGGGGACTGCTACGGTTCCACCCTTGGATTGTATAATTACCTGAAAAAGTTATTTCCGGACAAGGAAATAAGGCTGTATCTTCAGAGTCTTAATCCGCTTTTTTCATTTCTGAAGGGATATGACGAGATATTGACGGAGGGAGCCGGGGAATTCTACCCGGATCTGTTCATAGCCCTGGATCTTTGCGAAAAGCAAAGGCTGGGGGATAATGCAGTGCTTTTTGACAATGCGAAGAACACTGCCTGCATCGACCATCACGAGTATGACACGGTTTTTTCAAAAAATGACTACATAGTTCCCGAGGCAAGCTCAACTGCAGAGCTGGTCTACAACCTTATGGATGAGGAACTCATCGACACCGATATTGCCCAGTGCATCTACATCGGTATTGTGCACGACACCGGGGTCTTCCAGTATAATTCCACCCACCGGAGCACCATGGAGATCGGGGGAAAGCTTCTGGAATATGATTTTGACCACTACAGGGTGATCGAAAGGACCATCTTTGAAAAAAGCTATATCCAGAATCAGATCCTGGGGAGAGCCCTTCTCGAGAGCATCATCTTCATGGGCGGAAGATGCATAGTTTCAGCCATAGACAGGAAGACCATGCAGTTTTACGGAGCCACAAGCAGGGATCTGGAGGGAATAGCGAACCAGTTAAGATATACCCGGGGCATAGACTGTGCAATTTTCATGTATGAGATCGGACCCCAGGAATATAAGGTCTCCTTAAGATCCACTGACAGGGTGGACGTTTCGAAGGTGGCAAAGGCCTTCGGGGGAGGCGGTCATAAAAAGGCGGCAGGCCTTACGATGGCCGGATCCTTTCATGATGTGGTCAACAACATTTCAAAGATGATCGAAAAGCAGTTAAAAGAAAACGGGGAAGCTTGAAGGAAGGTCAGGGTCAGTTTAACGGCATTCTGCCCATATATAAGGAAAAGGGATATACCTCCAATGATGTGGTGGCAAAGCTTAGGGGGATTCTTAAGATGAAAAAGATCGGTCACACCGGAACCCTTGATCCCGAGGCCGAGGGGGTGCTTCCCGTGTGCCTTGGACGGGGGACAAAGCTCATTCCTTTGATGACCGACACCGACAAGTCCTACCGCTGCGTCTGCCGGCTGGGTCTTACGACGGATACGGAGGATATGACCGGAAGGATCCTGAGTGAGGGGGATTTTTCCGGGATCAGTGAAGAGGACGTAAAAGGGGTTTTAGAGGGCTTTATCGGAAGGTATGACCAGATCCCTCCCATGTACAGCGCAAAGAAGGTAAAGGGAAAAAAACTTTACGAGCTGGCAAGAGAGGGGATTGTCATAGAGAGGAAGCCCTGCCTGGTTTACATAAGATCAATAAGGCTTCTGGGTACGGATCTTGAGAAGGGAAGGATCTCTTTTGAGACCGACTGTTCAAAGGGAACCTATATCCGGTCCCTCTGCCGGGACATAGGCGACAGGCTTAAGTGCGGGGCAGCCATGGAAAGCCTTTTAAGGACTGTGGCAGGAGGCTTTGACGAAAAGGAATGTATAACTCTTTCCCGGGTGGAGGAGCTTTATAAAAACGGCAGGATAGATGAGTATATTACCGGTATCGAAGCCTTTTTTTCTTCTCTTGACAGGATCGATCTTAAAAGACCTGAAGAGGACAGGGCAGTCATAAACGGCAATATCCTGAAGACTGACGTTTCTGACGGAAGATACAGGGTCTACCTCAGTGACGGGCGTTTTGCGGCGGTCTATGAAGTGAAGAAGAGAAGGGCTTCCTTATGCGGATACTTTCTGACCTGAAGGAAACAAACAGCATATCGGGCAGGACAGCACTTGCCATCGGAAAGTTTGACGGTCTGCACAAGGGACATGCAAGGCTTTTTGACAGGCTGCGGGAAAAAAGCAGGGAGGGCTTTTCCACTCTGGTTTTTACCTTTGACAAGCCCATATCCGATTTTTTTTCGGGTGAGGATCAGCCTCTGCTTACGACAAATAATGAAAAAGAAGAATATTTAAGGGACATAGGCATGGACTACGAATTTGTCCTGCCTGTTAATTCCGAAACGGTTGCCATTGAGCCGGAGGCCTTTGTGGATATCCTTTCAAATAGGCTTCACGCGGGCTTTATTGCGGCAGGAAGCGACATAAGCTTCGGAGCCGGAGGAAGGGGAAACCTTGAACTTTTAAGAAGTCTTTCCTCAAAATACGGCTATGAGGTCTGTGAGGTGGAAAAGGTCAGACTGGGGGAAGAGGTCATAAGCTCCACCATGATAAGGCGCTTTGTGCAGGAAGGAAAGATGGAACTTGCACAGGCAGCTTTGGGAAGACCCTATTCCATTGACGGAATGGTCAGGCAGGGAAGGAAGCTGGGAAGAAGGCTTGAAATGCCCACGGTCAACCTGGAGACCGAAAAGAACAAGCTCCTGCCTCCCTTCGGTGTGTATTTTTCATACATCTATCTGGGTACCGGAGTGTTCAGGGGTATCACCAACATAGGTGTCAGACCGACGGTGACGGATGATGGAAGGATCACCGTTGAAACCTATATATATGATTTTGACGACGATGTGTACGGCGAATGGCTCAGGGTTGAGCTGCTGCATTTCTTAAGGGGCGAGATGAGATTTGACAGCCTGGATTCACTTAAGTCGCAGATGCGTACCGACATGCTCAGAGGAAGGATTTATTTTTCATGAATGCGACAGTGTTGCTTTCCATGATGGGAGGACTGGGGCTTTTCCTTTACGGGATGAAGCTCATGGGAGAGAGTCTTGAAAATGCCGCAGGTGCCAAGCTTCGAAGCATCCTTGAAAGGCTGACTACGAACAAATTCGTAGGAATGATAGTGGGTATCTTTTTCACCGCGGCTATCCAGTCTTCCAGTGCCTGTACGGTCATGGTGGTCTCCTTTGTCAATTCCGGTCTGATGGATCTTTACCAGGCTGCCGGGGTCATCTTCGGTGCAAACATCGGTACCACGGTCACTTCACAGCTGGTTTCCTTTGACCTTTCAAAATATGCCCCATTGTTTTTGCTTCCCGCGGCCCTGATCGTTATGTTCTCAAAGCGGTCCATGTCCAGGAAGATCGCCAGCATTTTCGTGGGATTCGGCATACTCTTTTTAGGTCTTTCCGGAATGAGCGAGGCCATGTCGGGAATGGCGGATTCAGAGGAGCTCATGACAGTTTTCAGCTCCCTTCATTCTCCCGTGCTTGCCATAATAACCGGTGCTCTCATCACCGGTATCATCCAGAGTTCATCCGTGACGGTTTCAATACTCCTTTTAATGTGCAGGGAGAATCTGCTGGGTCTTGACATCTGTCTGTACATCATCCTGGGATGTAACATAGGCGCCTGCGTGCCTGCCCTTCTCACGGGTCTTGCCGGAAAGAAGAACGCCTTAAGGGCGGCCCTGATCCATCTTTTCTTCAATATCATCGGTACGGTCATCATATACGTGATCTTAAAGATCTTCAGCGCAAATGTGGTGGATCTTTTGGGCTACATCTCCTCAGGGGATAAGGGAAGGATGGTGGCAAATGCCCACTCCATCTTCAAGATCTTCCAGGTCTGCCTCCTGCTCCCTTTCTCATCCCTGATCGTGAAGCTGACCTTCCTGGTGGTTCCGGGAAAGGACACGGATGTGAGCTACAGGGAGCAGTACCAACTTATGTATATCGGAGAAAAGGTTGTCTTCTCACCTGCAACGGCTGTCATTGACGCCACCAGAGAGCTTGAGAGAATGGGAATCCTGGCAAGCGAGAACATCAACCGTGCCATGAACGCCCTGATCACTCTGGATGAGGAGGACATAGCCGAGGTCTATGAGGTTGAAAAGAACATCAATTTCCTTAACCATGCCATTGTGAACTACCTTGTGAAGGTCGGACAGATGAACCTGCCGGTGGATGACAGGCGTCAGATCGGTGCTCTCTTCCATGTGGCAAACGACATAGAGAGGATCGGTGACCATGCCGAGAACGTGGCGGATGCGGCAAAGCAGAGGATCGCGAGCGGCATCGAATTTTCCAGGGATGCAAGGGATGAAATGGGAGTTCTGCTGGAAATGGTCAATACCATAATCCGCTATGCCCTTGAAAGCTTTGCGGGAGATTCGGACATCGAAGACAAGCTGAAGCAGGTGGAGGAGCTTGAGCAGAAGATAGATCTGGAGGAGAGAAAGCTCCAGGATCACCATGTTGAGAGACTGGCCAAAAACGAATGCACTCCCGAAGCAGGGATGCTGTTCTCGGACATAGTTTCGGGACTGGAGAGGGTCGCAGACCATGCCACAAACATTGCCTTCGCTATTAAAAACTCTGAGGAAGAGGAGCTTAATGTCAAGCAGGTGGCTGTGAAGATCTGATGATTATGACAAAAAGCGTGGAAAAATCCGGAATTCAAGGTAACACTGCCGAAAGAGTCTGTTTTTTTATCGGACTCGTGGCAGTGTTTTGTGCTTTTTTTGTTAAAAGGATCTATGCGGCTTCGGGCACCGGTGTGCTCTTGACGGCGGGAGCAGCCTCCAAAATGGAGATGGGGGTCTTTGACACCATGGACTCAAGCGAGCTCATGGGACAGGCCTCTGCCGGGGCTTCTGGCATAGATGATGCCAACATGGAGACCAGGGAGGCTGACGGCACCATCGCCGGCTATAAGAACCTGGGCATTGCCTCGGTGGAAAATCACTTGAATGTCAGGACAGCACCCAGTGAGGATGCGGAGCTTGCCGGAAAGATGACAAGAAATGCGGGCTGCGAGATCTATGAGATAGCAAACGGCTGGGCCCACATCAAATCGGGCAAGGTGGACGGTTTTGTTAATCTGGAATATCTTCTGACCGGCGAAGAGGCAAAGATCAGGGCAAAGCAGGTGGTGACCCTGATGGCAACGGTGACAACGACCACGCTTTTTGTGAGGATGGAGCCCTCCACCGAAGCGGCCATACTGACCATGGTTCCCATCGAGGAGGAGCTGGAAGTCCTTTCAGGAAAGGAAGGGGACGATTGGGTCAAGGTGGCCATCGACGAAGACGAGGGCTATGTGAGCACCGAATATGTCACCCTTTCCGAACAGCTGGACAAGGCTGTCACCATGAAGGAGCTTCGCTACGGCATGGGTGTTTCGGAACTCAGGGTCAATCTTGTCAACTACTCCAAGCAGTTTCTGGGAAATCCCTATGTCTGGGGCGGCACTTCCCTGACAAAGGGCTGCGACTGTTCGGGCTATGTCCAGCAGATCTTTAAGAAGTTCAACATCAGGCTTCCCAGAACATCAAGGGAACAGGCTCTTTGCGGCAGCAAGATTTCCGCAGACAGCGCAAGACCCGGGGATCTCTTCTTTTATGCAAAGAGGGGCACCGTTAACCATGTTGCCATCTACATAGGAAACGGCCAGGTCATAAACGCCTCCAATCCCAGAAGCGGCATCAAGATCAGCAATGCCTTCTACAGAACCCCATATTCCGTAAGAAGAGTGATAAGTGATTGATAATATGGTATGATAACTTTGAAAAAAGTGACTATTTGAGATTTAACCTGTGGTTTACATAATGAGGTGTTATTATGCCAATAAATGAAAAGGAAATAAATAACTATCTTTTTGATCAGCTGTCTGTAGTTGAAAGGCTTAGCGATGCGTATAAAGAAGGAAAATTTGAACAGGAAAAAGAAAAAATTCTCAGAGAGATAAAAAGAAAATTATATCAGAAACTGCCGCTGGTTGACGAAAATGAGTGATATGTGATAGAGTAGTTAAGTTGTGTGTACCTCTCCGCAGTTGTCCGGGATGCTCCGATAAGTAAAACGGCTGCTTCGGGGATGGCAGAATATAAAAAAGGAGAAAAGAAAATGATTACAAAGGAAAAGAAAACAGCGATCATCGAAAAGTATGCAACAAAGCCCGGAGACACCGGCTCACCCGAGGTTCAGATAGCGATCTTAACAGAGCGCATCAGGGAGCTCACCGAGCACCTTAAGGCCAACAACAATGACCACCATTCAAGAAGGGGACTTTTAAAGATGGTCGGACAGAGAAGGGGACTTCTTGACTATCTTAAGAAGAAGGACATCGAAAGATACAGAAGCATCATCGAGAAGCTGGGCATAAGAAAGTAATAAAATGATTAAAGCGGCAAAAGTATTTTTCACCACACAAGCTTGCTTGTGGCTGGGCAGGATTGTGGGGCGCACGATGTCCAGTGGACATCGGTTTTGCATCGACCGTAGCGAAGCGGAGACCGCGAAGCACGGAACAATCCGTATTTGATCAAAATGTGGCTTTTGACGCTCATATCGTAATGTGATGTTAAGTAAGCGGGCTATGTACTGCCCGCTTACATGGCATATAAGAAGCAGAAGAAGAGAAGAAAGAAGAGAAGAAAGAGAGAGAAAAAATGTCAGATTACAGAACCTATTCAATGGAACTTGCAGGCAAGACCCTTTCGGTGGATATCGGAAGAGTCGGAAAACAGGCAAACGGCTGTGCCTTCATGCACTACGGTGAGACCACGGTGCTGTGCACGGCAACGGCTTCAAAGCAGCCCAGGGAGGGAATAGACTTCTTTCCCCTGTCTGTGGAATATGAGGAGAAGTTTTACTCTGCCGGAAAGATGCCCGGGGGCTTTAACAAGAGGGAGGGAAAGGCTTCCGAAAATGCGGTTTTAACCTCGCGTGTCATCGATCGTCCCATGAGACCTCTTTTCCCCAAGGACTATCGCAATGATGTAACACTTGATGCAATGGTCATGTCGGTGGATCCCCAGGCCCGTCCCGAGCTTGTGGGAATGCTGGGCTGTGCCCTTGCTACCACAATTTCAGACATCCCCTTTGACGGACCCTGCGCAATGACCCAGGTGGGAATGCAGGACGGAAAGTTCATCATAAATCCCGACCAGCTTACCTGGGATAAGGGAGACATGAGGCTTACGGTGGCATCCGTTGGAGAAAAGGTCATCATGATCGAGGCCGGCTGCAACGAGATACCCGACGACAAGATGCTGGAAGCCATCTATACCGCCCATGACGTCAACCTTCAGGTGATAAAGTTCTTTAAGGAGATCGCCGAGAAGGAAGGAAAGAAGAAGCACGACTATGTAAGCTGTGCAGTTCCCGAGGCGCTCTTTGATGAGATCAGAAAGATCGTTCCTCCCGAGGAGATGGAAAAGGCCACCTTCAATGACGACAAGCAGGCAAGGGAGGAGGCTGTTGCAGAGGTTCAGGCAAAGATCGAGGAGGCGCTCAGGGATAATGAAGAGTGGGCACCCCTTGTTCCCGAAGCAGTATACCAGTATCAGAAAAAGACCGTAAGAAAGATGATCTTAAAGGATCACAAGAGACCTGACGGCAGGGATATCAAACAGATCCGCCCTCTTGCGGCAGAGGTCGACATCATTCCCAGGGTTCACGGCTCTGCAATGTTCACCAGGGGACAGACACAGATCTGCGATGTGATCACCCTTGCACCGCTTTCGGAAAAGCAGAAGGTTGACGGTCTCGATGAAAACATCACAGAGAAGAGATACATCCATCAGTACAACTTCCCTTCATATTCAGTGGGAGAGACAAAGGTTTCAAGGGGACCGGGAAGAAGAGAGATCGGACACGGAGCCCTGGCAGAAAGAGCCATGCTTCCCGTGCTTCCTCCCGAGTCTGAATTCCCCTATGCAATAAGGGCGGTTTCGGAAACCTTTGAGAGCAACGGCTCAACCTCACAGGCTTCCATCTGTGCATCATGTATGGCTCTCATGGCAGCAGGCGTGCCCATAAAGGATCAGGTTGCGGGAATCTCCTGCGGACTTGTGACCGGGGACACGGATGACGATTTCATCGTCCTCACCGACATTCAGGGACTTGAGGACTTCTTCGGAGACATGGACTTCAAGGTGGCAGGAACCCACAAGGGTATCACAGCCATTCAGATGGACATCAAGATCCACGGACTCACCAGACCCATCGTTGAGCAGGCCATTGCCCAGTGCCACGAGGCAAGGGATTTCATCATGGAAGGCGTGATGAAGAATGCCATAGCAGAGCCCAGGAAGGAACTTGGAAAATATGCTCCCAAGATCATCCAGATCCAGATCGATCCCGAGAAGATCGGTGATGTTGTGGGACAGAGAGGAAAGACCATCAACGAGATCATCGCCAGGACCGGGGTTAAGATCGACATCACCGATGACGGTGCTGTTTCCATCTGCGGTCAGGATCAGGCATCCATGGACAAGGCAGTTGAGATGGTGCAGATGATCGCCTCCGACTATGTTGAAGGAGAGTTCTATGAAGGAACGGTTGTTTCCATCAAGGAATTCGGTGCCTTCATCGAGTTTGCTCCCGGCAAGGAGGGAATGGTCCACATTTCAAGGATCGCAAACCGCAGGATCAACAGGGTGGAGGATGAGCTCACCCTTGGTGATCATGTGAGGGTTAAGTGCCTGGGGAAGGATAAGATGGGAAGAATGAGCTTCTCCATCAAGGATGCCAAATAAGCTCCAAAGCTTCGGACGGTAACGGAAGGTGTTTTTGCAGGGATCTGAGGTTCCTGCAAAAACACCTTTATTCTTATCCATTGCACTGGAATTTTCTTTAGCAATGGGATATATTTTTCTTATGCACACAAAAAGCAGGTCAAAACTCTATTACCTTATAAATGCAGCGGTGATGGCAGCGGCTGTTTATTTCCTGTGCACAAAATACGTGGCAGGCATGGCCGAAAATGTCAGAAGGAGCGGCAGGACCGCCTTTGTGTTTGTGATCATAATGCTATTTATCGCCATGATCTATGCCATGAAGGCCTTCAGGCTCTATGTCATCTTTATGGACAGGGGCATAGGCTGGATCCGTTTCATTGAGGTTTACATAAAAACAATGGCTGCAAGTCTGGCCTTTCCCTTAAAGCTGGGTGAGCTTTTCAGGATGTACTGCTTCGGAGTGGAATGTCAGAGCTTCAGACTGGGGTTTCTGGGGGTTCTTATCGAAAGATTTTTTGACACCATCCCCCTGCTGATCCTCCTTGTGGTCTTCACGGCCATATCCGGAGGCACGGTGATCCCCCTTGTCATAATCCTTGCAGGCTTCCTTGTCCTGATATCCGCTCTCTACCTCTCTTTTCCGTCAATTTATTCCTATATGAACAGATATTTTATGATCAACGGACATTCCATGAAGGCGGTCAGGGCTCTGAAGCTTCTTGAGGCCATGAAGGAGTGGCATGGGATAATAAAGACCCTCATAAAGGACAGGGTGAGTCTTCTGCTCATCATCTCGTCCCTTACCTGGCTGTCCGAATGCCTGGTGCTCATGGTCTTTGTCCAGGGACTGGGGGATGAATTCAGCACGGGGATCTTTCTTTCCTACATAAGCTCTGTCTTTTCCGGACAGACCAACGGCTACGTGGATCTCTATGTGGGAATGAGCGCCGTCCTCCTGCTCATTGTGTTCACGGTGGTTTATGTTATAAAATATATCCGTCGCGGACTTGGTATTGATAAAAGGTAAATCCGCATTCCAAATACTTTTTTACAGGGGAGAACAATGGCTGCCGTATGCATATATGACAATCATATATATCCGGATGTGTTCATAAGAAACATAGTCGGTGAAAAGACCTTCGGGGAGATCATCTTAAAAAGGGTCAGCGTTAAAGACCGCTTTATGTCCTTTTATGACTCCCTGCCCGAAAAGGGAACCATCCTTGAATTTGACCATGACTGGGAATTTGAAGGTCTCAAAAAGGAGATAAGGAGTCTGGCAAAGGACAGCCGCCTGATCCACATCTTTTCCTCTCAGATAGTTGAGGATGAGGGAAAAGAGGGGGTTAAGGTGCTTTTTTCCAAGGCTGCCTTAAGTGACGGAAACTACCTTATCAGAAACGATGAGGGAAACATTGCGGGCTTCATCATGAAGGGTACCTCAGACTATCTGGAATTCATGGAACTGGCAAAGGACAGACCGGGGGATGAAGAACTTTACCGCCGCTACAGATTTGAGTTTTCGGAAATGACTGCCACCGGTCTATTTGACATCTCGGTCTATTCCAATTTCAGGAATTACATCACAGGCGGCTTTGATGCAAGGTTCTTTAACTCCTTTGCCGGGGATGAATATGTTGTTAAAAAGATCTCCGACAAAAAGGAAAAGATAAAGGCGGAATATACCTTCTACGGTCTCCTGCCCGACGATATGAAGCCCTGGTTCGTCATGCCCTATGACTACGGGGAGGACGAAAAGACCGCCTTCTACAGCATGAAAAGATACCATATGACCGATCTGGCCGTGAGATTTGTTCACGGAGCCATAGATCTTAAGGAATTTGACCAGCTGATGCAGATGGTTTTCTATTTCCTGAATTCCAGGGCAAAAAGGGAAATATCGGAAGAAGAATATGAAAAAAGAGCCTGTGATCTCTATGTGGATAAGGTCTTAAAAAGGACTGAGGAGCTTAAAAAACATAAGGCCTATGAAATGATCCGGCGTATGGCACAAAGCTTGGTTGATCCCATGGATCTTTTGCTTGAAAGATACAGGAAGCTCTATGACAGGATAAGCTCCGGGATAAAAATGAAGAACATAAGCGTCATAGGGCACGGGGATCTTTGCTTTTCCAACATGCTCTTTGACAAGAACACGGAGCTTCTGATGCTGATAGATCCCAAGGGAGCCTTAAGGGAGGAAGATCTCTGGACAGACCCCCACTATGACATAGCAAAGCTTTCCCATTCGGTCTGCGGAAGATATGATCTTTTTAACAACGGACTCTACAGGTTCGACCTGGATGATGATTTAAGACCGGTGCTGGAGATCGAATTTGACAATTCGGAGTATGTGAAGATCTTTAAGGACTATCTTGAAAGGAACGGCTATTCCTTTGAGCTTATAAGACTCTATGAAGCCTCCCTTTTCCTTTCAATGCTGCCCCTTCACATGGACTATCCGAAAAAGGTCTTCGGCTTCATGCAAAATGCCGGGATGATCCTGGACGAACTGGAGGAAAAAATATGAAAACAAACCTTATCATGCCCATGGGCGGGGCGGGAACCAGATTTAAGAAGGGCGGGATAAGGTGTCCCAAGCCCCTCATCGACCTTAAGGGCAAGCCCTTTTTCAAGTGGGCCTGCGACTCGCTTTATGATGACCTGGACCTTGAAAGTCTCACCTTTGTGGTATTAAAGGAGCATATAGATGAGTTTAAGATAGATGCAAGGATCCATGAATACTACCCTGAGGCAGGGATCGTGGTCTTAGACCATGTCCTTAACGGCGCGGTACTTACTGCCATGGAGGGGGCAAAAAGCCTTAATAATGACAAGCCCCTGATCTTCTGCGACTGTGATCTGTGCTTTAAGTGTGAGGCTATGTACGGATTCTACAGGGCGCCGGAATTTCCGGCGGACGGAAGTCTTTTAACCTTTAAGTCAGACCTTGACAGATACAGCTATGTTACAGTTGACAAAGAGGGCTTTGCCGGAAGAACCGCTGAAAAGAAGGTCATAAGCTCCAATGCCATTACGGGGGCTTATGGGTTTAAGAACGCAGGGCTTTTTCTTGATGCGGCAAAACGGTATATGGACAGCTGTGAATATGAAGAGTATTTTATGAGCGGAATCTATAATCTTCTGATCGAAGACGGGAGAAAGATAAAGGTGTTTACTGTGGATGAAACAGTGAATTTCGGAACTCCCGACGAATATGAGGAAGCCCTGAAGCTGCTTTAAGTGTTTATAGATTATTGTTTTTCATCGGAAAAACAATAATCGTACTCGACCGACTCCTGCCGAAGGCAGGGGGAATCCCACGTAAAGATCTGAAAAAGACGGAGGAAGAGATGTATAAGGACTACACCTTCATTTTTGATATAGACGGGACTTTGTGTCCCATTAAGAAGCCTGAGGAGGAATATGCGGATCTCATACCCTATGGGGACATGATCGAAAGGATCCGTTTCTATAAGGAAAGAGGGGCAAAGATCATCCTCTACACCTCAAGGAACATGAATTCCTATGAAGGAAGGATCGGGCTTATCAACAAGAACACTGCGCCGGTGCTCTTAAAATGGCTTGAAAAATGGGACATACCCTATGACGAGATCGTCTACGGAAAGCTGTGGCCGGGGCATAAGGGCTTTTATGTGGATGACAGGACGGTCCGTCCCGATGAATTCCTGAATGAATCCGTGGAGGAACTGGAGAACATCTGTGCCTCATCAAGATGCGGTTCTTCGGGGGAGGAAAAGGAAGATAAGGAAGATAAGGAAGATAAGGAAGATAAGGAGCAGGAGTTCGGAACCGGAAAAGCAACGGCCTATGTGGACGGATCCTATGATGTGGAAAGCGGGCGCTATTCCTACGGGGCTGTGATCTTTTACGGGGGAAACAGGGAAGAGTTTTCCCAATGCTTTGACGACAGTGAGATGGCTGCAATGCGTAATGTGGCAGGTGAGATCGAGGGCTCAAAAAAGGCCATGAGCTTCTGCCTTGAAAGGGGCATTGGTGAACTTAATCTCTATTTTGACTACGAAGGGATCAGAGCCTGGTGTACGGGACAGTGGAAAACAAACAAGGAAGGGACAAAAGCCTACAAGGCCTTCTATGATAAGGCAGCGGAAAAGCTTAAGGTCAATTTCATAAAGGTGAAGAGTCACTCGGGCGTTGAATTTAACGAAAGGGCAGACAAGCTGGCAAAAGAAGCACTGAAGGGGTAAAAATGTAACAGTTCAGAAACTGAAGGGTTCTGAACTGTTACGATGTTTTCTTAATTGAAACGGTCAGTCTCAAGATCGTTTATGAGTTTGCCGTTTCTGTCAAATTTGCTCATGCAGTCCGGGCACTGATAGTAGTTTCTGACCTTCTTCAGGATTGTTGTGCAGAAGGGGCATTTTCCGAAGCTTACGGGATCGTCTCCGTTTGCGCCGTTCCTGCCGCCCATCCCGCCGTTTACGCCTTCGAGCATGTCTTCGGATATCCTGTTTGCTTTATTATGATCCATTTTGATACCATCCTTTCGGTAAAAAAATCTTAAAAAAATTGCTGCTACCATTCAACATATTATACGAGATAAGACCGGGTTGTGGCAAAAAAATTCAGATATCGGATAATATGATGTCAGGGTCAAAAGGTCACAAAAGACATGCTTGCATGGCTTTTTGTGACTTTGAGGTCTCCGCTCCGCTCCGGTCGGTGCTAAACGGACAGGCACTGCCTGTCCAGCACCCCGCAAAACACGAACAACGGAGTCATTTTATTGTGTAAAATGACGAGAGTTGTGAGTGTTTTAGCAGCACATTGCACACGAAGTGTGCGTGCTGCGTGACATCAGTTGGGGTTGCAAAGCGTCCAGTGGAGGCAGGACAAACTTAACGATACATCAGATAGTAGTTGTTAAAACACTGTAAATCAAGGCATTCTGCTATCCACCAAATAATAAAATCATGATCCGATGTTATGACACATTCATGTGCTTGTCAGACATCGGATTTTCTTTTTCTGGGATTTGGTTCTATCAAATCAGTCTTGTTTACAAGTTCGGATATCCTTTCCGGTGACGGTTGTTCTATTACTTTTTCTGCCAGCTCCATGTTGGAGTCAGTTTTTCTTATCTTCAGGAATTCATTCAGAAAAGCAGCCATTTTTCGCACGGGTCCGCCGGGAGTATTTTTTCATGATGTCCATAAGATGCTGGAGACTTTTTTCGTCAAATGCAGAATCGGAAGTAGTGGATTCTTTACTATGCTTTTCCCGTAGATCATTGAGGATAGGAAGAAAATCCTTTGTAAGAACCTGGGCGAAGTAATCATCCTGTACGAACCGTACTTTTTCAAGGGTCTCAAAATAAACATCAGACTTGTCATCGGAAGTCTGGTGGATCTTTTCACGTGCCATATTCATCAGGGCATTATAGGACTGAACTGCATCGTCCACATATCCGTCCACATAGATCTCGGCATCCGTCAGAAGAGCTTGGAATGACTCGTGTGACATGATCTCAGACAGCAGGTGGGGATTTCGGCATTCTTTCTTCAGGAATGACACTGCGCTGTCGTCCAGTCGCAGGGATTGGATCGGAGAATCATCCGGTTCCCGGATATCTGTCAGGCCAAGGAGATAATCTGTTGAGACATTGAAATACCGGGCAATTTCTATAACAGCCGTATGTGGCACCGGATAGTCATCATGTTCATAGTCCGAAAGAGTGGTCTTAGGAATTCCCAGCTCATCAGCCAGCTCCGCTTGGTTTAATCCCTTTTCAACACGCAGGTCTTTCATACGTTCATTTGTCGTGACAAATATATTCATCTGTATCAGCTTCCTTTTGTAATTCACAGTTTATCACAGATCCACTTATGACAGTGAACAGTTTTTCGGATGATATGGAGATCATCCGGAAATCAAATACGAAATATCGGAGTTTTTCAAAAATCAGGAAAACTCCGACTTTTCGTGCATACGGGAAAAAGGGAACAGTTACGCTAAATTGTTTATGAAATCGTTGAAGCTTGAAAACTGAATAGCCATACCGGGAAAAGTACGCCATTCAATCAAGAGTTAAGCGATGACCGCGAAATAATTCGCACGAGCGTGGCAGGCACGCCGCCGTAGGCAACCTATGGGAAGAACGGGGGCAGGACAGATACCGGATGATATGGCAGTGATTTTATGAAACAGACACTTAAAGGAGAGAATGCATGGATGTAAAGAATGAGATCAAATCATACATCGTGCGGGAGGGACTGACCATGAAAGGAGTATTGTATAAGCTTTATCTGCAATACGGATGGAGCAGGAGCGCTTCCAATTTCTCGGATAAACTCACGCGGGGAAGCATCCAGTATCGGGAGGTTAAAGAACTGGCGGATGTCCTCGGATATGAACTTGTCTGGAAGAAAAAGCACGATGGCTAATGGAGGAAAGATATGTCGAAGAGAACAAAGGAAGAGATACAGAGGGAAATAGAAACAGCTAAGACAAAGCTGCACTATCTGTCGGATCAGGAGAAGATCCTGCTCAGACAGGAAAAGCAGTTTGACCGCAAGGCAAGAACCCGGCGCCTCATAGAACGCGGAGCGATATTGGAAAAATATCTGAACCAGCCGTTGATCCTGTCAAATGATCAGGTAGTTGAGATCCTGAATGAAGCCTTTTCTCTGACAGGAACAAAGGAGATCCTTGAAAGGCTCATCAGAGAGACCAGACAGAGGATCTCAGATGATGCAGATGGCGATGATATAGCATAACCGGTTTACTTGTCGTATGGGAGCTGTAATGGTTTCTGTACGGCAGAAAGGAGGGAGATGGGGAATACATATGCTTATGTCCGTGTCAGCAGCCGGGATCAGAATGAGGACCGGCAGCTTATAGCGATGAAGGAGATGGGAGTACTGGATGAAAACATATTTATTGACAAGCAATCCGGGAAGGACTTCAATCGGCCCCAGTATAAGAAGCTGATAAGGAAATTGAAGAAGGATGATTTGCTTTATATCAAATCCATAGACAGACTGGGTAGGAACTATACGGAGATCATTGAGCAGTGGAAGATTATCACAAAGGACAAGGGTGCAGATATCTGTGTCCTTGATATGAATCTGCTGGACACCAGACGAAACAAGGATCTTCTCGGAACATTCATATCGGATCTTGTTTTGGGGATATTTAGCTACGTCGCAGAAAATGAGAGAACAAATATCCGCCAACGGCAGGCTGAGGGGATTGCGGCGGCACGGATTCGGGGAGTGCGTTTCGGGAGACCACCACTTCCTTTACCGGAAAACTTTCATGATGTCTATCAGCGTTGGAAGAGGAAACTGATCCCTGTACAGGAAGCCGCCAGAGAGTGCGGGATGCCCCGGTCAACCTTTTTTGATAAAGCCAGAAAATACGGTAAAACCACTTTTCCGGATCGGTGAAAAATCCGTAAATGTGTACTTTTTCGGATTCGACTTCGTCCCATAGAAACAGTTTTATGTTATCACAAATTCGGGCAGATTACAAAGAGAACTGAGAAATAGCGAAATTGTACGTCCGTCCACGAATTTGAATTTATTCAATTGGCTTCGTCCGAAAAAGTACACTTTATTGGAGAAATGCCATGTCATCTAAGAACCGTTTTTTAACATCATTCCTTATTATCAGTCTGTTATTTTCTGCAATCCCGGTTTATGCCTTTTCATCTGAAAACAGTATTGAACACAGTGCAGAGAGTGTTCAGTCCACAGGTGAAGAAACCATTGATATGGACTCTGTATCAGAAGGAATCGTTGCTTCTGACGAGTTAGACAAATCTGATGATATTATCGCCAAAGAGGAAGCGGCGACTATTTCAGAAGATATAATTGCTGTTTCAGAAGATATGATTACAGTTTCAGAAGATGCGGCAACAGGAGATCAGGAGTCGGAAGAACCGCTCTCCGCGAATATGAGTATAGATGAGGCTTTGAATGAAATATTGGAGCAAAGCGGCGAAGGTGCGTATATAAAACAGGTGGAACTGGGAGATTGTTATAGTGCTGCATTAACCAATACAGGAGAATTATGGACATGGGGATCAAACAAAAAGGGTCAGCTTGGTGATGGGACTACAACAAATCACGATAGGCCTATACATATTAAGTCAGGAACAATATTTAAGACAATAAGTCTCGGAAAATTTAGTGGTTATGGTCATGGTGGAGCTATAGATAATGACGGGAATTTGTGGATGTGGGGATATAATTATAATGGTCAGCTGGGCGATGGAACAACCACTGATCATTATGAACCGGTTCATATTAAGAAGGGAACAGCATTTAAGACATTGAGTTTGGGACATAATCATAGTGGAGCAATAGACAGCAGCGGAAATCTTTGGATGTGGGGAGATAATTCTGAAGGTCAGCTGGGCGATGGAACAACCACTAATCATTATGAACCAGTTAAAGTTAAGCAAGGAACATCATTTATGGCATTAAGTCTGGGAGAGAATTATAGTGGGGCCATTGATAGCAGTGGTAATCTTTGGATGTGGGGGGACAATGGTATTGGTCAATTAGGTGACGGAACTACTACTGAAAGCAAGGAACCAATAATCGTTAAGTCAGGTACTGAGTTTAAGTCATTAAGCTTAGGATTTTGGCATAGCGGAGCCATAGATAGTAGCGGAAATCTTTGGATGTGGGGGCGTGGTGCAGCAGGTCAGTTGGGGAATGGAAAAAGAAACACTAGTTATACACCAATCAATATTAAACAAGGGACATCATTTAAGGCATTAAGTCTGGGAGAGGATTATAGTGGGGCCATTGATAGCAGTGGTAATCTTTGGATGTGGGGGTACAATAAAAGCGGTCAGATAGGAGATGGAGCTACGTCTGATCGTCTTGAACCGATTCAAATAAAACAGGGGACATCATTCGGGAATATATCTTTGGGAACAAGCCATAGTGGGGCTATAGACACCGTCGGAAATCTATGGATGTGGGGATCAAATGGTCAAGGTCGCCTGGGAGACGGAACTACAACGGATACATCTACTCCAATAAAGATCACCATTGAAGGAACATCTCCCAAGCCACTACCGGAAAAACTGTATATAAAAACGGGAGAAGACGGAAAGGTTGACGGCAGCGGAAAAAAGATAGATCCAGACGTCTTATGCAAACATGAAAAAAATGCTGATATTGTACCCTATTATGAATTTGATATAACCGATGAAAGGCGGATGGTCAATATCTCTGTAGAGTTTGATGATGTTCCTACGGTTTCACAAAACTTAAATATATACCTATATAAGAAAGGGACAGATGACATACCGGAGGAAATAAAATCATTAAAGGATGACAGAGGAGTAGAGATAACCAATCCATATTCGGAAAATCTCAAATCAGGAACGAAGATATTATTCAGACGTATCCTTCTAGGGAAGGGTAAATATTATATTTCTGTGTATAACAAAACAAAGGAAAAAGGTGATGCGGAGGAATTCGGTTTTTCAAAAAATGACAGATATGGGATTTATGTTACAACATATCGTGAAGGCTTTGATCTGACGAAGGATACTCTTCCAGTTGCGAATGAGTACGTTCTGTTTGATCTGAAGAGCAAACAGGGGCCTTTACCGAGAGATTTTTTTACTTATGTATTTGGAAAAGAAAGTGTAAAAAAATATCATCTTGAAGAAGAGAATTGGATAGGCTATTGTTTTGGTCTGTCCTGTATGTCTACAGTATATAAAGACCATGATAGAAAGCTGATATCAGAGTATTTGGAAGAAACAGGAAGAAAAAATGCTAAATGGGGTCCTTTTTGTCACGAAGTAGGAAATAATAGTATCTCATATCCGTCAATGGATACGGGTTCTTCATTATACTCGTTCTTAGGAGCATATCAGGTATGGCAACAGTTTTCTTCCCAGGCTGATGATTGGAAATCAAAGTACCGGAAATATTACACTAATGGGATTAGTAAAGTCAATTATTCGAATATTGAAGCTTCGTTGAATAGTGGCAAACCACTATTAATCACAGCTTACAGGTATTTTCCCACTGTTCAGGGACATACTGTTGTAACAGATATCTGCAGAACTCCAATGCTGTTAGCACCCACATAGCCTGACATTGAATTGATCTACTGGATTGTCGCTGGATTGATTGATATACTGTCAATCAATCTATAGAAAGGAAGATTCCGAGGGAGTCCCCTAGCAAGCGACATTCCCT
>Ga0310695_10000900_pt1 | contig 72834 bp, 69 predicted proteins | sample RumenRJG_04DNA_FD_203882 | JGI IMG/M metagenome (GOLD analysis project Ga0310695, IMG submission 203882) | Bovine rumen microbial communities from Lethbridge, Alberta, Canada - RJG_04 (v2) (version 2) | ecosystem: Host-associated > Mammals > Digestive system > Stomach > Rumen | place: Canada... | reverse complement strand
CTCGCGTATGTCGCGGCGCACCCGTATGATCCGGATGATTACAGCACAACCTGCGTTGACTCTTACGCGCCGCAATATCAGAACATTCCCGACGATGTGAGCGCCGCCAATTCAAAGCCTATCGGAAAAATAATTGACAACGTGACGTTTTATGACAACGAGCCCAATGTTGCCGAGCCGTTTTCAACCGCGAACAAATCGGGCACGCTTACCGCGCTTGATAAACTAAGATGGTATAACACCACAATCGGCGCAAAGCTTGACGGCAGCAACTACAAGCGCGGACTGAACTGCCGCGATTTGGGCGGATGGGCTTGCGACGGCGGTACCGTCAGATACGGCGTGCTCATTCGCGGCGGAGAGCCGAATCCTGCCGATAAAGCGCTGATGGTTGACAAAATCGGCGTCAAAACCGAGGTGCAGCTGCTTCCGGTCAGCGAACAGGCGACGGCATACAAAAAGAAATCTGTCTGGGGAATTGACTGGGCAGGCAATGACACCGACAATACCTCTGTTTACGGTGTGGACGGCGACAAAGCGCTTTGGAAAAAGATTCTTTCTGCCATCATAGGCTCTGTGGTCGGCAGCCGTCCGGTATTTTTCCATTGCGGCGTCGGTGCGGACAGAACGGGAATCGTCGCCATAATTCTGGAAGGCATGCTCGGTGTAAGACGCAGCGACATCGACCAGGATTTTGAACTGACGGACTTTGCCATCGGCTGGCACCCTGACGCGAACAACAATAATCTGCCGTACCGTTCCAGAATACACCCCACCTTCAAGCCGGTTATGGACGGTATCAAGACGGTTCCGCTCGTCGGTGGATTGTCCGATACCTTCCGTAATCACTGTATTTCCTTTGCGCTATCGCTCGGAATAACGATTGACGAAATCAACGCCTTCCGTGCGGCTTGCATTGACGGCACGCCCGATGTGGTAACGGTAAATCTCGCCTCATACAGCGTGACAAAAAGCGGCGGAAACATCATTTACAGCAACACCGATTCGAGCGTCACTCAGTTTCAGGGATATGAAACAGAACTCACTCCCGAACCGGGATATGTGATTGATTCGGTAAGTATCACAATGGACGGAACCGATATTACAAGCACCGCGTTCAGCGGTGACGTTGCCGCTCCGGCCGGAACGGTACAGATTAGCGCCAACGGAAAAACAGACGTTTCGTCCTACAAGTACGCGAACGTAAACGTCCCCTCTGTTTCGCCGAGCGGAACAAAAAATATCACCGACACCGCTCTGACCGATGTAGCCAATTACGCCAACGCGCAGGTTGTTGACGGGAACCTGTCAGCCGGAAATATCAAAAAGGATGTTTCAATCCTCGGAATAACCGGAACCTATGAGGGCGAAGGCGGCGGAAGCTCTGTAAATTGCAAGATTTTCAGCTACACCTCCGCCGCGGCGGTAGCGAATCAGGACGTTACCGTAGTAAGCGGCGACGCGGATGTAGCCGCTCATTACGCCGACGCTAACGCTATGGTAACAGTCAGGAAGATGACCAACAACAGCACGAACGGTACGTCAATCATTGTGGGAACAAATCACGATTTTGGCGGCGGCGCATACGGTTATTATTTGAACTGCAACGGCACAACGAATGCTGCGGCAAACTGCGTCAACGAGCTAACGGCAGCAAGCTCTTCGGGCGTTTCGGTGCGCTGTAACGCCAATGGTGACATTATCGTTCACTGTATGAGCAAGCAAAACAACTTCGGCGGCGCCGATTATATCATTACATTTACTTGGTGAGGTGAAAGCGATGAAGTATTCAAAAGGTAAAATATCTATCCCTAATGTTACGGGGAATATCGGGATTAGCATTACCGCGGTGCAGCAGGGACCGGCATATACAAACCTTGCAGACCCATCATCGCCGGACTGGCTTGCAAACAAGCGGATTTCCGGCAGCGGTACAATTTCAAATTCTACAAACGGTTCACAGGTGACAAACCTTATCCCCGTTACAGCCGGCAATGTGCTGCGAATAAAAAACGCCGGCACGGTAGCAAATATGATATTCGCGGCTTTTCCCAATGCAGAGTCAACAACCGGCAGTATTATTGCAGGAACAAGGAAAGATATTGCGAGTATTGCGACATTTACTGTATCAACCGCCGATTACGGTTATTGCCGCATACTGCTTCCGGGCGACCAGTTTACCGATGTAAACGACATTATTATTACGGTGAATGAAAACATTACCTGATGTGATTAATCTTTAAAGGCTGAGGCTGACGTAAAAACGTCAGCCTCAGCTTGTCGAATACAATCTGTTTTATTTCAATTATTTAGCGGAAAAATCAGAATCCTTCTGCAAATTCTGTAAAATGACATTAATATCTTCTTTCATTGCAATTTGTTCATCGGTTTTCACATTATACTCAACCACATAAATCGGAGTATCCTTATAGGTTCCAATTAAATTTCCATCGCATTTCTTGAACACCAAGTCAAAAACAGGGGTTCCTTCATCGGAAAATTTTACACGGTCATCAGTTACTTCCACCTTAACAATTTCTTTCCATTTATTGGGGTATTTAATGGTAACAACAGGCGTTTTTATGTCAAATGTAGAGTTGTCTTCAGTCGCGATTGCTTGTTTTGCCACAAAGTTATAGTCCTCTGTCAGCCCGTTAAGAATATCATTTAATCCACCCTGGTAAGAGAGATATTTTTCGTAATTATCTGATTTGGCGTCCAAGTCAGCCATATTCATATATATTACCGTGTTTTCTTTCTCCCCTATAATCGTACCGAGCAGGGTTTTGCCCTTGCCGTTGAATATCAATGAAAACAACTCGGTATCGTCTTCTTTGGCAACAAAACTCAGCGTGTACGGATCTTTACTTGTTTCGCTGTAAGAAACATTTTCATCAAAAGATTTTGCAACCTTTAACACGGCAAATGGAGTGGTTATCTCTACCTTTTGTTCCGATGATGAGCTGTCATCATTTTTAGCTCCGCCACAAGCGGAAAGCGTTGCAATACAAATGACAGCCAAGATAACAGCTAAAAGCTTTTTCATTTGGTTTTCTCCTTTTTATCATTCGGATTTTCCGAGACGAACTAACAGATGCTATTGAAATCTGTTTTTATTGGCGGTACTGTATATAAAATGAATAACCCAAAAGCAAGGTTCAATGGGCAGCAGATAAGTTAATAATGCTTTAATCCTTGAGCCCTTCTGTTTCAAAGCCGCCTTTCTGAATGGATAAGGATAATATCCTAATATCTTTATCTCCTTTAGATTCTTCCTAACAAACGCATTGTCCGTACATTGAGCCAGACACGAGCTTACGTTCTCATATGAACGGTGTATTTTTTCTGTCAGGATATCCTTATCACGGTATTTTTCGGAATTGAGATAGTCAAGATAAACCTCCAGCATGATTCTCATGCTAAAATAATACTGTTCTATCCGCTTTTCCGTTCTTCGGTGCATAACAGACGATTGTCTTTGACGGTACAAATAACAAACGGCGTCGGTTTTTATCACCTTGGGATAACGCTGCTCAACTTCATAGTAAAACAGCGTATCCTCCTGCGCAATCATTTTTTCGCGGAACCAAAGGTTATTTTGTTTTAAAAATTCCGTTCTGAATAAGCCTGCCCAAATTGCATTCATGGTAGTCCCGGCGGAATCGACGGGATGCGGTATGTAGTCCGCTGATTGAAATACCATTTCGGTGTTCTCAGCGCAGCCGGACAGGCGGTATGATTCCTCTACCCTCATGTAGTTGCCGACGACGATATCCGCGTTTTCACGCTCGGCGTTATCGAAAAACCTTTTTACAGTGCCGGGATAAAGCAAATCGTCCGGATCCACAAACCACACGTATTTTCCGACGGCTGTTGACAGCGCTCTGTTTCTGCTGTACGACACGCCTTTATTGCACTCGTTGCGCATACAAATCACACGACTGTTTTTTGATGAAATCGTCTGCAAAACGCTCCATGAATCATCACTGCTGCAATCGTCAACACAAATGATCTCAGCATTGATTTCTTTAGATTCCGCCAGAACAGATTCTAAACAATCCTCCAGGAATCCGGAAACATTGTAAACCGGGATACAAAAAGAGACATCTACTTGTTTCAAAGCTATCCGCCTTTTCTCTCAAAAATCAATAGACCTTGCTGATAATACCGTAATTTTTCTTTTTTTGGGAGTCGTCGCCTACATGGTACATTCCGCTCACGGTGTACTCGTCCCACGGGCGCTTTCTTTTTCGCAGCAAAATCTGCATTCCGCGGAGCACGCTTCCCTGGCTAATCAACAGCACCCTTTTTCCTGCATATTTTTGATTTATCATAGCAAGAACATCAGCGCAGTTGGCGATAACGGTTCCCCATGACGTTCCTTCGGGAGTTCTGGCAAACATATTATTCTCAATCTCACGGGCTATAAACACCGGATTGTGCTCAAGGTCAAAAAACGATTGATATTCCCAGCCTGTATTGTCGATTCCGTGGAGCTTTTTACAGTAAACCGCGTCAAACGCCTGCGGAATATCCATAACAAGCTTCATCGTGTTGATAACACGTTCGATAGGACCGAAAAGCGCGACGTCGAAGTTGTAATTTTTCATTTCCACCGTCGCTTTGCGGGTGATTTCAATTCCGTTTTCGGTAAAGGCGCAATTGTTCGAGGTATCGCTCATAAACTCATGCTTCGCAACAGCTATTGTTTCGGCATGCCTGATCAAATGGATGGACTCGCACTTCATTTCGGGAAGCACGGCTTTTATATAATCAATCGTTCCGTCCTCCTGATTGGTGACAATGCCCCATTTCAGCAGCGTATTTGTAATTCTTTGCTTTTCCTCGGCAGGAATTTTTTTCACATCGAACATAGTAGTTATCAGCTCTTTCAAAACCGGCTTATTCAGACAGCGCCTGTTTGACCTTAGCGGTCAGGTTGTTCTCGGTTATGTAATTGTAAACAGCCTCGGGCACCATATACTTCCAGTCGTCATCGTCAACAATTTTGGTGCGTATTTCGGTACTGCACATTCCCTTTTCTCCGCGCGGAATAACAAAGGTATCATATCCCAGCTCACTGAGCCTGTGCAGCTTTTCGTAACCCCACTGATCATAAATGGTGAAGAAAGACGTTGCGCTCAAAGGAATATAGTTTGGAAGAACCTCGGGACGCTCAATCGGATAGGGTACAATCTCAAAGTCCTCTCTCGGAATGCCGGCGCCGAGCAAAGCCGCCTTTACCATATTGAATCTTTCATAAAACGTAAACGGATTGTCGCAGGCGTTGCTTCTGTGCGGATCGACCTCTTCCCGAATCAAAGCAGCGTTCTCGGGTGATGTAATTCCCACAATCAGCTTTTCACATCTTGCCTTTGCGTCGAGCGCGTACTGAAGATGCTCGTTGTGAAAAAGCTGGAACCTGCCGTGAATAAAACCTAATTTTATCATACTGTATACCTCCCGTCTGCTATGATGTTACTTTTTGATTCTGTCGTAGTAATCGGCGATTTTTTCCGCTATAGCGACAATGTCATTCTGCTCAGAAAAACGTCCGTAGCCTATTCTGATGGTTCCGGATATCACATTATCCGGGCAATTGATTGCCTGCAGAACATGAGATTTCTTTCCTGTAGAGCACGCCGAGCCTGTTGAAATTGAATACTCATACAAAGCCGCCAAAAGCTGAATGGAGGACACGCCGTCAATGGAAATACTGATGTTTCCGTTTATTCTGTTGACGGTATCGCCGTTGATGCGGTACGGAATGTCACGCTGCTTCAACACCTTGAAAAACGAATTGTAAAGCACGCGGTTGTGCTCGTTATCCTGTTCAATTTCCGCATCTAAAATATTAATCGCTTCCGCTATACTGACCGTGCCGGGAACGTTGATGGTGCCGCTGCGGTAGCCGTTTTGCTGTCCTCCGCCGAAAATTTGCGGCTTGATTTTTGACAGCGCTCTGTCGTTGCGGCATACAAGAAGTCCCACTCCCTTTGGCGCATAAATCTTGTGGCCCGAAAGAGATATGTAATCGATACTGACTTTTGACAGATTCATTCTTAAATGCGGAACATACTGTGTCGCGTCGCTGTGAAACGGAATTTTGTACTTGCGCGCAATTCCGGCAATCTCGTTAATCGGCTGAATCGTGCCGATTTCATTGTTAGCTCCCATAATGGTAATGAGAACGGTGTCGTCGCAGATTTTATCTTCCAAATCCTGCAGGTCTATAGTGCCGTTGCTGTCATTTTTGACATAGTCAACGATTACATCGTCGCCAAAGGATTCGAGCGTTTTCAGAATACTGTCGTGCTCAATTTTGGAGGTGATAATACGGCACGGTTTTTTGCTTGAGTCAACAAAGCTCTTGAGCACAAGATTGTTGGATTCGGTAGCTCCCGATGTGACGATGATATCGTCGATGGATTCGACCGAAAAATAATCGGCAATATCTCTTAAAGCGTTCTTGAACGCGCGGTTTGCCTCTTTTCCGTGAGAGCTGTTCATATTTGACGGATTTCCGTAAACGTTAAGGTAGTACGGAACTATGGCGTCTACAATTCTTTTGTCAACCGGAGTAGTGGCGTTGTAATCAAAATATATTTTTTTCATACCGGGTTACCTCAATGTGATTTTCTTATCATCGGTAATCTCACCGATAACGTAAAAGCCGAGCTTTTCCACCGCTTCAACATTTTCAGGCGCGACCGTGAGCAGAACGGGACCGTTTGTCTGAGGGTCAACCAGCGCCATCGTTTCAATGGTATCAAAATCAATATCGCACTTTTTGGTTCTTAAAACATAGTTGATATTGTCCTCAATAAAGCTCGTGTACAACGCGCCTGCGGGAAGCGGAGCGATACAGTCAAATATTTTAATGCAATCCTCGTAGATGACAGCTCCCATATCCTTTGAAAGGGTTTCGGAAAGGTGTCCCAAAAAGCCAAAGCCCGTTACATCGGTGCATGCGTGAACAGGAACGCTCTCAAACACTTTTAATACTCCCTTATTGGACGTGGTCATGCTTCCAATTGCCTCGTTGTAAGCTTCCTTGTCAATCATCTTGTGGAAATAAGCTCTCGAGGCAATACCAGCGCCGAGCTTTTTGGACATCATAATCTTATCGCCCACAACGCACTGCTGCTTTGACCTGTTCAAATAGTCTTTATTGGCGCTGCCGATGACCGACAAGCCTACAACAGAGGATTCGCTTCTGATGGTATGACCGCCGAGAATTTGGATTCCCTCGCTGTCACAGACGTCCTTTATACCTGCAAGGATTTGCTTTGTTTGTATGTAACATCCTGAGCAATTTGCAGCATAATGGCGGCGTACTTCGGCGTGCCTGCGCTTACGTAAATATCGCTTATTGAATGATGCGCGGAGATTTTTCCCGCCTCATAAGCGTCGTCGCCGATAAGCGGACCGAAATCAAGATTGAACAGCATATTTGCCCCGTCAATGGTAAACAATGAGCTGTCCTGCGGAGCAAATTCTCCAAACAATTCGCCTATCAGCCTTGTGAGCTCGCTGCCCCCTACCTTAGCGAGACAACCGCCGTTTTCGCACATTACTAATGGTTTCATTACAAAATACTCCTTCTATTAAATAAAATATAATCATAAACTGACCGGAACACGCTGCTTTATGTTGTAAACATGACATCAGTTTGAATTTACTGTTTTTATAATCTCTTTTCTGAGATACGGAACAGCTGAAACAGCTATTCCTTTATCGAAACGCACCTCAAATATGCGTTCAAATTGTTTTTGAATGTTGTTGTCATCACAGACAAAATATCCGCAATGTCTGCTGATATCAATAATGTTAATCATCCATCCGCCCTGAACCTCCTTAAACCATTCACGGATTTCCGGAAGCTTTTCAATAATGCGCTCAGCGTCCCAAATACAAAGCTGAGCCATATTTTGCGGAAGAACCGTACTATCACGGATAATTTTCATATCGTTAAACAAGGCGTTTTTCAAATCAGCTTCAATGCTCTTTTGAACCTCGGAAAAATAATAACCGCGCCAGTCAGCACCGACTCCAGCTTTGGCACAAAGCTCGTTGTATGCTTGTATATCCTCATCCGTTGTATTGGAGGAAGTGAGGTTCAGGGTATTATCTAAAATTGCCGCCATCAAAAGCAGTGCAGTAGACCGCCTCATTTTTTTGGTTAATCCGGCGCTTTTCCATTCCCTGTAAATCAAGGTAGCAGCCGCACCGATAAATTCTATTTTAGAATTATTACCTATTCGGCTTGTCCAGTATTCCTCAAAGCCCGTATGGTGGTCGTAAACTTCAATGACGTTTTCAAGCGGTACCTTGTCTTTGATATAATCAGGGTCAGAAACGTCGACAATGATATACTGCAGTTCATCCGGAGCATAACCGTGCGGAAGAGTTTTCTCAAGCGCACATGCTTTTTTTAGTGGAGGACATACGCTGTAGTTGCATGGCGCGCCGGAAAATGCTACTGCTTTCTTTCCTTTCAAATTGAGCAGCTCGCTCATTGCCGCACTGCAGGCGTAAGCGTCAATATCCAGATACGACGAGCCTGCCGTCACCACATATAATAGTTGTTTTGTTTTTTCTTGACACATATTCTATGATTCCTTGCTTTGCGCCGGTTTTTTAGATTTTCTCTTCAACATATTTTTCATTATGTTTTTTTCTTGTTTGTTCAGTCCGAACAGCATCAGGAAAACAATATACAATACGATAAAACAGAGGCATTTCACTATAAAAAATATGATTGTATCCGGCAAAAACAAAGCCGCAGGCAAACATAAAACCCCGGCTGTCAAGCCTGCCGGAAGAATACCCTTGAATATAGAATAAAACATTCGCCCGATTTGTATTTTGAACTCGCGCGCGTAATAAATATTCATCATAATACCGTGTCCGACAATCAGCGACAGCACTGTTCCGAGCGCCGCGCCCCAAAAATCCATAACGTTAATAAGCAAAAGTGTAGCAACAACATTGAGCGCTGCCATAATAACCAGCATCACGGATCTGTAAATTCTCTTTAAGGTGGCGTCCAGCACCGCAATCATACCGTTTTCAACAAGCGGAATCGTTACCGGAATCATCAGCATCAGCGCAACCCAGTATGCGTCCATATATTTTGGACCAATCCATATTTGTATAAAATTTTGACCAAACAAAGCAAAGCCTAAAATACAGCCGACAGCCAGGACAGCCTGAAATCTTCCCGGCCCTATCACAAAGTCGGTTAGTTCCTCTCCCGTAGCATTGCTGTAAACCAACCGCGCCGCTTTAGGAAGAAAGAAATGCGCAATTACGGAAACCAAAGAATTATACAGTGAGTAGATAACAAGCGCCGAAGAATACATCGTGATAATGACCTTGTTTGCAACATATGCTCCCAAAATCATCGTATCTACCGAATTATTAACCTGGTTGACAACCGCTTGAAGCAAAATTGAAAAACCAAACAAAAGTATTTCCAGTACTTTTTTACCGTCAAAATAATACAGCCGCGGTGTCTCTTTAAGGACGAATATGGAGTAAAGAGCTGAGAAGGCAAGAATTGCAAAGGATAAAATCATATCCACGCCTGCAATCCAAACAACACCCAACCCGATTTTAAGGAAAACAAACCATAGCAGAGCTCTAAATATCGTTCTGAAAAATTGTATACCTGAGCTGACCGCAAAGCGTTCGTATCCGAGCAAGCATCCGCTGAATGCGTCCGTCAGAATGTGGAACACCGTGGATGCCATAAACATCAAAAAGATTTTCTGTCCCGTAACAACATTCTCGGCGGAATAAGAATTTCCGTAAATTGTCGGAATCATCATACACATTACAATTCCGACGATACTTACAAGCACAGCCATAATAACCGATGACAGCAAAGCCATTGCCATTGTGTTCTGTTTGTTGCGCTTGGTGTACTGCTCCTGCGTTCGGCATTGCACAATACTCCGGGTTACGATGGTTGAAATGCCCAGATTAAACATTGCCAAAGGACCGGCAAAGGATTGCATAACCTTATACAAGCTGTAGTCGACATCGCCCAGCGAGGTTATAAGCATCGGCGTTAAAAAGATATTGACGACCACGCCTAAAACCAGGTTTATATAAGATATTATAATACCGGTTTGTTTTTGATTCATTCCGAAATTCTCCTTTTGCCGAACAGCTCACGCACAAGCCAATGCTTCAGTCTTGATTGAATTGGAAAATGAATATATTTTTTGCTTGCAGTCTTTAATCCGTATTTTTTATAATCCTGTAAAAAAAGCTTTTGCCTGTTTTTGGCTTTTTCAGATATTTGAATACGGTTATTGTACAGCGCCTTTTCCAAATCGGTTCCAAACAGCACAAATTGATGCTTTATGGAGTCAATGGTATTTCTGCCTTTTTGCGTATTACAGAGAATTAAAGAAATACCGTTCTCATTCTCAAGGGTAGAGATATTTTTGTGACGCCAAAAATCGGCAATAGTAATATCAGACATATGGTGTTCCGGAAATTTGCAGTCCAGGCAATAATCGCGCACCGAACATTTTCCGTATAAAAAGCTTTTCAGATAGGGATCCTCTATTCCCAAGCGGAGATATTTCTTTCCGTTTTGAAAATCCACCCTTATTACATAACGTTTCCATCCGTGAGATTTATGCCGAAAGTCAACATTGACAGCCTTGGAAGCGTATTTTTGTTCCAATCCACTGAGGTACTCCTGATATACTTGATGGGAAGGCAGCCCTCCGCACGCAAAATCACACGTGACCAGGTTTTCAAAATCCTGTCCTAAAAAGCACCTCAGACCGGCAACCTGGCACGGAGTACCGGTAAACATAACCTTGCGTCCTGACTCGAGAGTTGTTTTAATCCTCTGAAACGTAAATCCAACACGGCTCTCCACATATTTGCTCTTTAACATCGCGTTGATAGGCACTTCATTGGACGAAGCGAAAACCACTTCCCTGCAATCGCCGGAAAACACAGCTGCAAACACAACGCCGCCCTGCAAAACAACTGCGTTGGCAATTCCATAGAACACTCCTCCGCTGGAACTGTTCAGTACCACGCTGCTGTCCTTGTGCCATCCACTAAAAGCCGCAGCCGGAGCGTTTCCTTCAATTTCGCGGTTAACCGGGCATACGCCGGCACATTTTGAACAGTCAACGCACAATTTGTTATCCACACAAGGCGTGTAAAACAATCCGTCCGTTTTCAGCGATATGGCGCCTTTAGGGCATATATTGTAACAAGCTCCGCAATTTGAGCATTGCGTAAAATCTGAAATATTCATTTACCCGATTGCCTCTTTCAAGTATTCCATACTGCGGCGGCGTTCTTCCTCTGTCTTTTTCATTACACTGCCGTAATCAAACGAGGCTTTGCTGTCAAGCTCATCTATGCCAATACGCGGAATGGAAAACATTTCAAACAGGTTATCAATTCTTGACGATTGCTTAGGATTAATCACAGCGGCAAATCTCTTTTGAAAAATCAGAGAAAAAGCTACTCCGTGAAAAGACGAAGCAACAACATACTCCGCATGGTCAACAAGCCAAAGAAATTCATCAACGCCGACGTCGTAAAGACATCTGTCGGCATTTACACGCGAAATGTACGGACATACGGCATAAACAGGAAGCCCGGTTCTTTTTTTCAAACCCTCAATTTTTCGCTTCAGTGAGTTATCCCAATAAAGCATATAAAGTAAAATATAAGGCTCATTTACCTTATATGGTTTCTCAATTTTTCTCCACTCGTCAGCGCCAATCAGAAATGTAGGGTCAATATTTACTTGTATCTCTTTATCAGTCAGTTGTTGAAGTGTCTGAGCACAAGTTTGTTCTCTTACCGAAATCCGGTCAAAATCATTGAGCCAGTTCCTGTATTTTTCAACCTTGCCGGGAGCTATAGTTGTATTTCCCATACTCGCCGCGTAAGAAATCTTTTTGCTGCTTTTGACAAAATCGAGAAAAAACAAAGGGTTGCACCTGTCGGGATTCCAAATTTGATCGCTTCCCGCAAGGTAGATATCGTCCGTATTTTCTGACGCCTTTTTCACAAATGCTTCATCATCCGGAAAATATTCAACATCTAAATTATTTAATATAAAATCCTGTCTTTTTTTATGAGCGTTATTGATTTTTTTGTTATTAAAAAAACTGTATATATATTTCAATATATCCTTTGCGTTCTTGGGCGCCGGTTTGTAAATTTCCCTGTTCCAGTTTTCAAGCCAGATGGTATTTTTATATCCCAAATTAAGCAGGGTTTTGGACAAGGCATAGGATTGTAAAATCGAACCGAAGCTCGTCCAGCAGCAATAAGTCAGAATTCTGATTTTTTTCACTTTCAATCTTATTCTCCCTATACAATCAATCAGGCGTGTCAAAGCCTGCGCTTAACCGTATGCAAAGCTTTATAAAAGCCGTAGAACCCATGCGTTATTATCCAAAACAGCTTCGCGTCCGAGCTGAGAGCCGGCTTAAAAAACTTTTTTCTATCCATAACATCCTGTATCGCCTGTTTTTCGATACTTTTATACTCCGGATCGTTTGTATTCAACAGATTCCACAACACCACCATATTGGCTTTAACAACAACATTCTCGCTTAATGGAATTAATTCGGGATAATCTTTTTCTATAATATCCTTTTTGCGATTGGCAAAATAGATAATATCAAGATATTTATCCGAAAAAACGCCTCTTGAAACGCTGTTTTCGCTCAGACGGTAACGAATAACAATATCATCGCATACAATAACTCTCGGCTGTTTTACCATACACTCGAAAACAAAAAAGCTGTCCTCATGAACCCTTTTACCTTCAATAAATCTTGTGTCACCGATTGCAGTTCTTTTGTAAAGCTTTCCCCAAACCGCATGCATGGCAGTGTGGTCCTCCAACGAAAGGCGCAGACCTTCCGTGCCTTCAAAAAAACCTGACATCCGTTTATAGGCGCTTCCGAGGTCGCGCCCGTCCGCAGTCATATTGCTTTTCCAGCCGACAGCTATATCCGCATCTTTCTCAACCAGATTCTGAAACAAAACCTCAAGCGCGTTATCTGTCAGCATATCGTCGGAATCAAGGAAGGAGATATACTCGCCCTGAGCCGACTCAAGTCCTATATTGCGTGCTCTGCACACTCCGCCATTTTCGGTGTGAATAACATGAACGTTATTTTTTCCTTCCGCCAATTGGCGTGCCAAAGACAAAGTGCTGTCATCGGAACCGTCATCAATCATTATCAGTTCCGTATTTTGATAGGTTTGGCGATAAAACGAGTTAAAACATTCTTCAAGCCATCTCTCTGAATTATAAGCGGGTACTATAACGCTGATTAACGGTAATTCAGTCAATGAACCAATCCTCCTGAATAACACCGGCAATACTGCACGGCCCCTCTGTAAACGGTAAGGCATTATCTTTGTTTTGTATTTTTTCTATGAGCTTCATCAAATTACTCGAAGCCGCGGCTGCATTCCACATACCGGTAATCGTGTGATACGCATTTTCGCCCAAGCTGCGCTGCAAATATGGTTTGTCCAAAAGGTTTTTTGTTTTCTCATACAAATCATCAACACGTCCGCTTTGATAAACCAATCCGTTTATTTTATTGTTGACCAAATATGTTGCAGAACCGGTTTCGTGACTTGCAACAACCGCGCAGCCGCTGTTCATCGCTTCGTTGAGTACGGCTCCCCATCCTTCCTGACGGTCGCTTGTGAACAAAAATATACCGGCTTGCTCCATATACGAACGAACCTGATCTGGGGACATTGAGCCGAGAAAATCGACATAATCTGTAAGGCTGTTTTTTCCTGCCAGCTGTTTTAGCTCATCCTCCATAACCCCCGCGCCGATGATATTCATATGATAATCATAACCGTCAGCTTTTAGTCTTTTGGCAACCTCAAGCGCGTCGTCCGGATGTTTCCAGTCTAAAAAACGTCCGCACCATAAAATTGTTTTATTCTTTTTTTCAGCAAACAGCGCGTCTGTATCATACTCCCTGACGTCGGGGAAATACCCCCACTTATACATGCGATTTTTGTATACGCCCAAACCCGTGAAATCATTCGCGGCATAAGCGCCCGCGCACAGCATATATACGTTTGGATTCCCCAAATCTCTTCTTTTGAATCGAATCGAATGATAAATTCTGCCGGAAACAGAAGGCGCCTTCTTAAAAGGACGTTCTGCATACCTGATAATTATTTTTTTTGAACGGAGACGCTCTGAAAGCATTTCTTCCGGAGCCGCTCCGGCTATAACAACATCAGCAGAATTAATCACTTCAACCGCCTGTTTCAGCTTTTTCGCATCCGCATGCGCCTTAATGACATAATCCGGTATATCGTTTTGGGAATATCCGAGTTTTTTTCGTTCTTCACGCATCTCGCTTGTGGATACAAAAGAAAAATCACTGCCTAATCTTTTGTATAATTCTTCGCAGAATGCCTTTTGATGATGATTAAAATAATTAGAAGCAAAAACCAGTTTCATATACAATCAGCCTTTCATCAGGCTTTGATTTATTAAGGCAAAACCGTACGTTTTAACTGGTACGATTTTGACTTAGTCAACCAAGCTCCGCCATCCTTAAGTACTCCTTGTACTCTGTTAAACAGAGTACAAGGAGCCACAAAAATCAAGCTGATAAATTGATTACACCAACAATCAGGGAATCTGAACCTTTCCGTCTGCGTCTACACTGAATGTTCCGCCGTGCGGGAAGTAACCGTTCATTTTCTCATCCGGGAAATAGTACGCGCCGTCTTTAACTGCGTAGTATTTCAGCCCGAAGTAATAGAAGTCGCCGTTTTCGTCCTTTACAAGACCCTTTGCTACCTTAACGTCGTTTTCGTAATAGTAAAGGTTGCCGCCTTCTTCTACGATGCCGTTCTTAGGCTCGGTAATGATAACCTTACCGTCAGCGTCAACATTGAATGTACCGCCCTTCGAAAAGTATCCGTTCATCTTCTCGTCCGGGAAGTAGAACGCGCCGTTCTTTACCGCTTTATAACTCAAGCCAAAGTAATAGAAATCGCCGTTTGCATCCTTGACAAGACCCTTTGCTACCTTAACGTCGTTTTCGTAATAGTAAAGGTTGCCGCCTTCTTCTACAATGCCGTTCTTAGGCTCGGTAATGATTACTTTACCGTCGGCGTCAACATTGAATGTACCGCCCTTGGGCAGGTAACCGTTCATCTTGTCATCGGGGAAGTAGAACACGCCGTTCCTTACCGCTTTATAACTCAAGCCGAAGTAATAGAAATCACCGTTTTCTGCCTTTACAAGACCCTTTGCTACCTTAACGTCATTCTCGTAATAGTAAAGGTTGCCGCCTTCTTCTACGATGCCGTTCTTAGGCTCGGTAACGATAACTTTACCGTCAGCGTCAACAGTGAATGTGCCGCCCTTGGGCAGGTAACCATTCATCTTGTCGTCCGGGAAGTAGAACACGCCGTTTTTAACTGCTTTGCAATTCAAGCCAAAGTAATAGAAGTCGCCGTTTGCATCCTTTACAAGTCCCTTTGCTACCTTAACGCCGTTTTCGTAATAGAAAAGGTTGTCGCCTTCTTTGACAATGCCGTTCTTCGGTTCGGGAATAACAACTTTACCGTCGGCGCCGACTACGAATGAACCGCCCTCGGGATAGAGTCCGTTCATTTTGTCAGCCGGGAAGTAGAACGTGCCGTTCTTGACAGCGTAGTACTTAAGACCGAAGTAGTAGTAATCGCCGTTTTCGTCCCTTACAAGACCCTTCTGAACCTTTGCACCGTTTTCATAATAATAAAGGTTGCCGTTTTCTTCAAAAATACCTTCTTTGGTAATCTGAACCTCAACACCGTTTTCATACTTATGAACAACGCCGTCCGCATCCTTAGTCAAACCGGAATATAATACCTTGCCGTTTGCTTCGATTTGACACTCAACGCCGTTGTAAACAACAGAACCTGTGCCCTGTGATTCCTTGCCTAAAACGAAGTAGTAGAGAGTGCCGTCAACGCTGTAAACCTCGTTGTCGAGCATAGCGCCGTCAGAGCCAAAGTAATAATCTCCGTTTGGAAGGAGTCCGTTGTTATAGTTGCAGTGGAATCTCTGGTCCTTAATACCCGCGCGCTGGTTAGTCCAGTAGAAGAAATAGTACTTTCCGTCTACGTACTGCATACGCGTCTGGCTGAGACCGTCCTTTACATAATAAACATTGCCGTTCCATCTTGCAATACCGGTATAGTTATACCTGCCCTGGCAAGCGCCGTTCTCGTCAAACACATACCATGTGAACTTCTCAAACGGATCGTTATCATCGTCATTAACCCAACGGGTTCCTGTCGCTACATAACCCTGCTTGTTAATGCAGTAATCCTTGCCGTCAATTGTGAACCACTTAAATACGTTCTTACCGCCTCTGAGATAGGACGGTCCTTCAAAATACTTGATTCCAACCGAGTCGCGATACCACTGACCGGATTTGAGCTTACCGTTTTCTTCAAACTCATAGGTAACATAGCCGTTGTTAAATGTAGGTACGGTTGTAAATGTGGTTTCATCAAAGTAATACCATTCGTCATCAATGGAAACCCATCCGCCTACCGGCTTGCCGCCGGCATAGTAATAGTATTTGCCGTCAATAACCTGCAGTCCGTTTTCGACGGTAGCTTCTTTTCCGCAAACATCACAAACCTTCTTGCCGTCGCGGAATACCCATTTGTGACCGGTTGCGGGAATGGTGGTGCCCCAATCAACAACAGAGTTGCAGTCCTCGCAGAATGTTCTGCCAGTGTATCCGGGCTGCGTACAGGTCGGAGCCTTGTCCTCGATTGCAGCAGCGTTGTGAACGTGGGTTGTACCGTGCTCACTCAAATAAACCTTATCAATCGAAGAAAGGTCACGGTACATCTCTGTATCAACGTGGAACTGTTCGTTAGAGAAAGTGCTTGTGCTGCCGTCAACGTGAGTGATCAAACCCTTGTCAACATCCATCTTCATATCCTGAGGATAGAAATCGTATTTTGTCCAATAGGTCTGCGCAGTGTAGCCGGGAACCTTGATGTCGTCATCAAAGTTAAGGATACGAACAGGAATCTGCGCAAGCACGGCATTGCCTGTCTGATCGTTCTCGCCGGTACGTGTAATGGTGATTGTCGCAGTATTAGTTTCTGTTTCGCTTGTGGTTGTATACTCTGCTGTAAAGCCGTCAGCGAGAACCATGTGATCAAGCTGCCAGTGGTTTACATTGTTGAGGTCAATTTCAGCAGAAACAGACTTGATGGTTTCAATCTTGTTAGCTTCCAGGTTCATCCAGTAGATTGAACCGAAGGGGATTCTGTCAAGTGTCGCGTCTGCGGGAACCAGCTTCAGGGTAGAATCGCTTGAGCCTGATTCGACCTTAACAACGCGGATCATGACGGCCTTGTTGCCGGCATTGTCGCAAATCTCAAATTTAATACGGTGATAGCCGTCAGCCACCTTAACGCCGTTTGCGGAAAGAGTACCGTTTGCGAAAGAAGCGTTTACCTCAACGCCGTCAACGTAAGCCTTTGCGGAGTCAGCGTTGATGCCGCTGATGTTGTGGAGCGGGAAGGAGTTTGTGCCGTTTGAAGTCATGTCAGGTCTGGTTGTCGCGTCTGCAACAGCAGCAGAGACATTCAAAACGTTGTTGTTGGTAACAACAGGCTCGCCTGCGTCGTATCTGACAAGCGGGGTAGTGCCGTCAAGGTACATTTTTTCAAAGACAGGCTCTTCTCTGTCGTCAACAGCTTCGGAATAGTCAACGGTGAAGTTGTCAAAATAATAGGTGAACGGGCCGTTGATGGAACCGTTGGTCTGCCAGAGAGCGTTGTTCTTTGTTCTGTTGAAAACAATCATCAGGAAGAACTCGCCGTAGCCGCCCTCGGTCTTGGGGAATGTTTTGGAGTTCTGCAGCGCAACCTTCTTGTATTCGCTGAGATCAACGGTCAGATAATGCCATCCGGATTCGTCAAAGTTGTGATAGCAGGTTTCCATGGGAAGCAGCTTGACTTCCTGGTTGAAGCCCTCGAGCGTGCCGTCGCCGTCAGCGTCGAACTTATAATCCATTCTGACGTCGCACTGGATATTATCCTCCGGAACGTACATCCAGAAGCCCAGTGTACGCGCGTTTTCAAGCTGAACGGCATCGCCGTCAACACCGAGTCTGATATAGGCGTACTCGCTGGCGTTGGAGGCTTTGGAATGGAGTCCGTTTGTCTCAAGACGCAGAGAGTAGTTGCCGTCATGAACCTGACCGTTTTCTTTATCCGCCAGGGACAGAGCCATGTCATAATCCCATACGGTGCCCTTTCTGTTGTTGATGACATTCCATTCATCAACATCAGCCTGTCCGTCTTCAAAGTCCCAAAGAACCTCGGAGCCCTTGCCCAGTTTCATATTAACCGAGGCAGTGGGGTTCGTTCCCATGTTCAGGGTAGCGGTAACGCTTGAAGACAAGTCAGCGGGAGCGTCAGCTTCGTCAACTGCCGTAAAGGTAAGTCCGTTGAAGCTGCCGAGCGCATCATTGGTGGTTGTGTATGACATGCTGCTCGGAGAAATACCGATTTCAATCAAGCCGTTCTGGATTGTCGCCTTTACGGGGATATTGACGGTTTTGCCGAACGGAACCGTGATGAGCGGTTGGTCGAAAGAGATGGTATCCGGAATAACGATGTTGATGATATGTTCGCCGACAACCTTGCCGTTGTACTTGAGCTGGATAGTAGCGGTACCTTCAGTGCCGTTGGAGGTGAACACACCTTTGTTATCGATGGTGCCCATGTTCTCTTCTTTGAGCGTCCATTCTACATCATCGGGAACGTCAACCTTCGTGCCGACAGCGTCGGAACCGAGCGCACTCACTTGTACGCTGCTTCCGGGGGTATAGTACTCGTATTCGGTGCTGAGGCTTGCGCGGGCAAACTCGCCGTCCGCGGGAGCGGTAGAGATAACCAGAATCGTATTGGTGGTAGGTCTCTCACCGCCGTCAGCCATACCGCCGTTGACCTTGAGGTCTTCACCTGGGCGCTGAGAACAGAAGGTGGTGGATCCACCGCCGTCGCAGTTAGCTGCATAGACGCAGCCCATCTTGAGCATGTAGTCCGCCATCTCATCCTCTGTAAAGCCGGTTGAGAACGGCGCCATTTCGCCGTCGTTTACGGTCATAATAAGCGTGCCGTCAGCCTTGATACCGATAAAGGTTCTTGCCGCGCCGCCGCTGTGGTTTTCACCGTTATACTGTTTGGTAGGCACGCCCTGCGCATTCGGCTTAACGAGCCATCTCCATACGGAAATAGCGTTCTCCTCCCAGCCGGTGAGGGGATCTGCAATGCTGCGCATTTGAACCTTTGGCATATCGTCGGGGCGCTTTTCGCCTGTGACGGGATGATTGTCATAGTTAATGACAAGCGCCGCGTATTCTTTGTTCATGCCGCCGAGAGATCCACGGCTGTTCTCGTAGTACTGACCGTTGCAGATATTCCAGCCGAGAGGCTCGCCGATATACTCCGGATGGTCCTTGTACCATTGCTCGGTATACCAGCTAAGCATAGCGTTGGTTGCTACTACAACGTTGCCGTAACCGAGCTTTTCAGCATTCAATGCCTGGACAGAAGTTGCCTCTGTACCGAAATGTCCAACTGTCGGATTCATGTCCTTGTAGCCGGGAATAACCTTGGTAAACGGATTGTTGAGGTCAACCGTCGCCGTATGCAAAACCTGTCTGCGGGTTCCCGAGGCGTTGTTGAGCACAATCTCAGTCTCATCGATACCGGGAGCAATGTTCCATTCTCTTTGTGAAATGAGATTGTAGTAGGAACTTCCTACTTCGGTGTTGTAGTTAACCGTCCATGCAGATGCTGTGATTGAAAAAACGCTCGCAAACATCAGCACTGCAAGAGCCACTGCTACAACTTTGATTGAGTGATGATTTTTCATTCTTTCTCTCCTTTATAGTTTATTTTTTAAAATTTTGAAAATGCTTTTCTCACCTTACCTCTCTTTTTCAAAATTTAATTGTTTTACTAAGTTTCTTAGGAAATCTCTTATCATTCCATGCCGCGCAAAACGAAGGAAGATTATGTCCCGGAGCTTTCGGGCTTATGCGCCAAAAAGAATTAATTTGAGATTCCCTTTTATATAAAAGACCGGTACTTTTACCAATCGTTTATATCATTTGTCAAGCTTCAGCAGCCTGCGGTATCCGCGCAGGAGCTTGGCGAACAGTACGTGCAGGATAAAGCCCAGCACAATACTGCCGATAACGGTCATCACCGCCAAAATAAGCTCATTTTCAATAAATACTCTGTTGCCCCTTAATCCAACGATAAATAATCCTTGTACCAGATAAATCTCAAGCGAGCAATTTCCGAGAAACTCCAAAATGCGGTTGCCGAATTTTACACGCAGTGAATATAAAATAACCAGCAGCATAAACAATGCCGAAGCCGTCATTGTAATCGCCAAAGGCAGGACTTTTCCCGTTACCATTTTCAGATGGTAGGATTTGATAATAAACAGCGTCAAAAACAAAACCAAGCTTGCCGCTGAAATAAAAATATAGCGCTTTTTGATTATGCCGAGTATCTTATCCTCATAGACAGCCCAAACCATGCCCAGGATAAAAAGGTGACTGGAGCTGTACCAGTATGAATTAAAGCGCATTTTGAAGCAAAAAGCAGCGTAAACAATATAAAATACAACGGCGCCGATAATCATAAGCAGGTATCTTTTTTTGAATAATAACATCAACAGCCAATAAACGACATAGAAGATGAGGATATTCACGATATACCATGAGTACGATACAAACGGATCGCCCTTCGCGAAAGTGAGCACAATATCCTTAACGGAATATATTTTTCCGTCAAGCGAGTACATCAGCCAGAATAACACGTTGACAATTATGTATGGAAAAAGCACTTGGGGTATTCTGCGCAAAAGGAATTTGTTTCTGTAAGACTCCGATTTCATATGCGATTTTTGCAGTCCGAACCCTGACAAAAACATAAATACGGAAACCGCCAAAAAACCAAACTTTGAGAACAGGTCAAACAGGGCGCCTGCGTCCATTTTTTGCGCCAAATGATGGAATACAACAACGATAGCAAAAACGCCTCTGAGCGACCTGCCGGCGGAAATTGAAAGGTAATCGATATCAAAGCCCTTTCCTTTGGTTAAAAGCTTGCTCTTATATACAAAGACCGCCAACAAAGCAACCGGCAATAAATCTAATGGATGAAAACTCATAATCAGCTTCCCTTATCCGAAATATAAATCATTTATTGAGAAATCAGACAAACAACTTTTCTTTTTTTCTTTCCCGATATAATTAGGTATACAGGATTCAAATACTTTCTTAAAACAAACGCAAAAAGTAAAATAATCAACAGCGTTAAAAACGTGGTTAAAACAAAATTAGGTATGGACCAGATAACGCCCTTGGGCATTATCATATAAAGCAATTTAGCAATAACTGCGGATAAATTGATATGCATTGCATATACGAAAAAGCTGTCGCCCATAAACGGTTTCAACTTGCGGTTCTTAAAATCAAACATATCAGCCGCATACCAGAAGCTGAGCGCATAAACTGTTAAGAAAATGGTAGTAACCGGAAGCGGAAGGTCAAAAAAGCCCATGCCGCGCACAAACCAGATGGCTGTGCATAAAACGAAAACGCAGACGGAGCAAATCGAAAGCTTTTTCGTACTCCTCTCTGAAAACTGCCTAAGAAAATGTCTGCCGAGAATACAGCCCGCCATGTAATAAACAAGCGTATCGGTTCCGTAAATCAGTGGTGATAAAAACGGTATTTCAAAGTTAGATAACACAATAAAAGCGGCTAATGACAAAAACGAAGTTAGTTTATTTTTTGCCAGCAAATCGAATAAGGGCGTCAGAATAACAAATATAATCAGTGTGCAGATAAACCAAAACGGTCCGTTGCATTTATAAAAGAAGATGCCCTTCAGTATATTCGGAACTGTCATTACAAATTTTTCCCGTGCCGCAAAATACTGTGAAACAAAGGAATAAGATGTAATGATTTCAAAAAACATTCCCAATGTATTCCATATCAAATACGGAATCATAAGGGACCAAACCCTTGTTTTCAGTTTTGAGAAATACTTTTTATTATCATAATCTCTGAACATCGCCGCGCCCGAAAGAACAAAGAACAGAGGAACAGCAAGCCTTACAAAAGTGTTTGAAAAAAACACGTTCAAACAATTTACAAATGTCACCGATCCTGAATCCGCACCTCGCCCGGACGTCAATAAATAATGCCCGAAAGATGGTATATGAATCCAAAAGACAAAAATGGATAATATAAACGATATAATGGTCTTTTTTTTCCAAAAATACTCCATTAGTCTGTCCTTAAATGTGATACGTTTTACAGTTTATAAGACTTAAAGCTGTGGTGCGTCTTTTGTTTTTCTTTGGGAGGTTCGGGCAAATAATCGCCGTAAAGACTTGATAAAAATGTGTCGTACCCCACAGGTGCAGGGAATTTTTCGCCTTCAAATTCAATTTCTACAGCGCTTGCAAAAGCCTCTGCCGGAATAATATCTTTTTCACCGTATACGTTCCACGCCTTGTTGCCGAGATATTTCACCGGACCGTTATTATCCTTAACACATTCCTCCGCAATTCTGTTCAAATAATACTCGCTTCCGCGCCTTTTATAAACCCACATCATAACGCCCTTGATAAACCGTTTTACGGGATTAACCGAATCCGGCTTGCTGAGCTTTGTAAGACCGAGGCGAAACAGATTATCACGAATAAACTTGCTTTCTTTTTTCGCTTCTTCAAGGTTGTCAGCCCAGGCGTCAAGCGGAAAAAGGTCAACGTCCAGTCCGAGCTGAACGCCTGTTTCATGTCCCGGCTCAATCTTGAGCGTTGTAACATCGCACAGCTTAGCATATGTAAACAAAAAGCCCGCGTCCTTCTGGTGCGTATACAGCTTAAAATGCTCGTTGTCCTTGTATAAAGAAATAAGCCGGTCGTAATCCTCGCGCGGGATCAAAACGTCAATATCGTCATCCCACGGAATAAAGCCCTTATAGCGGATGGCGCCAAGAAGTGTTCCGTGAGAGATAAAATAGCGGATATTATTTTTTTTACAAAAGGAATCGAGCTCTTTCAAAACGCCTAACTCAATTTCCTTGCACTCCTGAAGCGATAATTCTCTCATATAACCTTACATACTCCTCGTATCTTTTATTTTCATCAAACACAAGCGCTTTTTGCGCACATCTATGACTTGATATGCTATTATCACCGCAAACGCGCTCAATCTCTTTTTCCAGAGAAGCAACATCGTCACAATCCACAACGCTTCCGCAGGTATCGTCAATCATTTCCGGACTGCCGCCCGTATTGAATGTTATAACCGGCGTTCCGCAAGCAAGCGCTTCCATGTTTACGGTAGGATAGTTGTCTTCCCTTGTCGGATTCACAAATACATCCACTGTTGAATATATCTCCGCCAGCTCGCTCTGATTTTGCGTGCGGGACAAAGAAAGTATATTTTTCGGAAGCTGTTTTTCTGTTGCTTCGCTGATACCAATCAGTATAATTTTGTATTCATCCGGCAGTCTCGCCGCCAGACTGACAAAGACATCCAAGCCTTTTTTTCTTCCCCAGTCAAATGAAACGCCTAAAACCAGTTTTTTATTTTCAAGACCGTATTTTTGGCGGAAGCTGCTTTTTCTCGGTTGAAAAATGTCAAGATTAATTCCGTTATGAATTACCTGAACGGGGAAGTCTTTTAGAAAAGATTTTCCGACCAAACCGGCAAGCCAGTTTGAAGGAGTAACTATTGTCAAATCCAAATCTTCAAGCAGCTTTTTCTTTTTATCATATAAGCTTTTACTCCGGTCAAAAAACCATGAATACTCGCTCTTTTGAACGCAATGATTACACTGTGTTTTCCACTTGTCACACTTTGCCATGGTAAAATGTGTGCAATATCCGGTAAACGCCCAGCAGTCATGAAAGGTCCATACGGTTTTAATGTGATTATGCGTTAAATACTCAAACAGCATTTCAAGATTGCAGTCATGACCGTGTATATTGTGTAAGTGAACGATGTCGGGACGAATTTTTTCAAGCTCGTCAATCATTTTGCGCGTTGACTTTCCGGAATTAAATCCATAATTGCCGAGCAGTCTTGATTTTATCGCCTGCATTTTAATATATTTTTTGTCGGAGCATGAGATTCCGAGCGGATATCCCGATGAATTGACACTATACAGAATATAATTTTCGATTCCGCCGGCGCGCAGTGATCCGCTGATACCAACGCATATCTTTCCGGTACTGCCGATTCCGCAGGTAGTGTTAATCTGAACAATTCTCATACCACAACATTCTCCCAGAAGAAATGATACGGAAACACATGCAGATTGTACGGAGAGGTAAACCCGCTGTAAATGAAATAAATAAAAAAGAATATGACCATTATGTATCTTCCGACTAAAGCGAATTGCTGCCATTTTACACGGCTGTATTGGATGATTTTTGGCAGCAGCAAAGGAATAAAAATAATAAAATAATAATTCATTCTCATCGCCAAAAAATTAAGCGGAACAAAAAACTGCAGTACAAGAGAAAGCAGCAGGAGATTTCTTAGCCCAAGCGTTTCCTCATCAAAAGCAGATTCGTCGGGAATTAAGAACGAAAACACCGTAAAAGCAAGAAATAAAAACATCATCGAATATGCGCCGGTAGATCTCATGACTACTTCAAACCTTGTTACTTCTCCGAGAAACGGAGCAAGAAAAGAAAAAATAGGTCTGTTTAATATAAAAATCACCAATAGAACCGGAACAATCGCCAACAGCCATTTTTTCGTCAGGCGAAGATGGAAAACCGGGTACATAAAAACCAGCATAAACGCGCTGGTATGAAACAACGTTGCAAAAACCACTGTCGGTATGAAAAAATACCATTTGCCCCTGCGCGTAAATTCATACGCCAAAAATCCTATGCTGACCGCCATCATCTGCCGTATACCTGAGAACATCATAACGAATGTAGATAACACGCAAAAAATAACAATCGTGAGCGAAGGATCGACGCAAAGCCTTTTGTATGTCGGATATATCAGCGCGCATACAACGATAGACGATACAGCGATAAAAAACTGAGGTTCGGGCGAAATCATTGACAACAATTTCATATAAAATTGAAATCCGATTTCCAAACTGCCCCATGTAACTTGATTCCACGGAACCCCGGATATATTTCTGTAAAAATATATGTATACAGATGTGTCGTTTCCGATTGATTGATGTCGGAAGGCTGTAAGAAAAGTAAGCATCAGAAAGAAAAACAGCAACGGAAATTGCTCTAATCGATAGCCGTTAATCTTTACGTTTTTTGAAAAAGGGTAGATGACAAGCGGAACAGTCAGCAGTATAATAAACGGTACCATTTCATCTCTCCTTCGTTAATTGGCGCTTACCGGCAAGCCGATGTTTTATCCGCGGCGATTTCATAAAAGTCCTTTCTCAAATCTCTTTCGATATCGGCTTTCATATGATTCTTTCTGCCTAATTTATTTGCTTTTACGGAATAACTGACGATTAAATCTTTGTTTTCGACGAACGTGCGTACTGTCTCAGGCAAATCCTTTATGTTGTTTACGCAAACCGCAGCGTCATTTTCTTTTAAGTATTGCATTCCGCCTTGATTCGCCGGTCCCACTGCCAGAACCGCGCAACCGCTATTCAGGCAATCTATAATCTTTGTCGAAAACGACAGTCTGGCAACAAGTCTGTTTTTTAAATCAAAAGACTCGGCAAACACCGCGACATCCGATTGACTGTACCGTTTCTCTAATTCCTGAAACGGTATCAAGCCGTGAAAAAAAGCGTTTCTGCCATCGTTCAGTTTTTTCTCCAAACGAGAATTGAGCTCTGAGCCGGAAAAAATATGCAGTTCCGCTTTCGTTTCATTATCATTCACGGCAGAAATTGCATCGGAAAGTGCTTCCAGAATTTTCCATCTATTCAAATACATGCTTCCGGCATACATAAATTTAACCGGATTTCCATGCTTGTGATAAACCCTGTCAAACGGAGCCGACTTGCATAAAAGCTTCATCGGACGTTTGAATATTTGTTCGTATTCAGTCTTTTGGAGCTGCGTCATAGTGTATATCAGCGAGCTTTCCGCAAATATTCTGCGAATCCATTTTCGCGTAATCAGCCGGTTAATCCAAAAAGACGGCGCAAAGCAAATCTGCTTTAGCGAGTAATTATCGTCCGAGATATAAGAAATCATCGGACATTTCGATATACTTTTTACATACAGCGCGACCTTTGAAACGTGATAATAATAGTAGCACGGGGCAAAAATGATATCCGGCTTAAACCCCGAGACAAAAGCATTCAGTTCTTTTGTTTTCCAGTTCATCACCGTCCACATGGTTTCTCTCGCAAGCTGTGAAAGGTGTTTGAGCGGCTTGGGGATTCTGCTGTTTATTTTGTTTTCCAATGCGGAATCCTGCCGGTCCTTTGACGGCAAATACTCCTTTTCCTCAAGCCGGCGCCCTTTTTGTCGGGTTAAAAGCATTGAATCCGAAATTTGAAAATACTTTTTGCAAATACTGTTCTGCGGCAATTCCCCGCTGCAGTATATCTGCGCGATATTTTCATTTGGAAAAGCGCCGAGGATATTAGTCAATACATTTCCGCCGTTATTTGTTTCACGCCACGCTTCGTAGGATATAACAAGAATATTCATCAAAACCTCTTATTCCGGCGTTTGATAAAGCCGTACAGATGCGTTAATTAACGTTTTAGAATAAGCTTTTTTATCAAAAACACCGTACCTGAAACTCCGAAAACACCGATTGACGTTTTCATCAGCTTTGAACGCCTTGATTTGCAAAAGCGGATATAGCTTATATATTCGCTTTGCATATATTTTTTGACAGCGCCCCGTTCACATAAAGCGAGTGCCAGTATATAGTTTGCTGCCTGCTCGCCGAGGTGGATTTTCAAAGCATTTGCGGTATCCTCACCGGCGCTGTCTATATAGCCGGCAATTTTGCTGTAATGGCTGTTTAAATCAACTAAGTTTTTTTCGCCGATTGTTTTGGTAATTGAGGTTTGGCGTATTCTATACGCGTTTAACGTGAGCTTTGCAAACGCAAAGCTGCGCGCGTACATAATCACTCTCGCAATCCACTCAACATCCTCGGAATAAACTCCCGGTTCAAAATTGAGCTTGCCGTTTTCAAACAATTTTTTTGAAACGGCAACGTCCCACGCGCAGGATACAAGCCGTTTGTCACGAAAAAACGGCATCAGCATGGATTTATTCGTGACAAAATCAACCGTGAAATCTTCCGGAACACCGTCGGCAAATTCGTTATAGCCCTCTTCAACTTTTTTATACAGCCAAAATACCGCGTCGGCTGATGTTTCGGAAACAGCTCTGTTGATTAATTCGAGTCCGTTTTCGTTAATCCAGTAATCGTCGGAATCCAAAAAAATAATGTACTCTCCATTCGCAGCCGCTATGCCGCTGTTACGCGCCGCGGAAAGTCCGCCGTTTTCGCGCGTTATCACCCGCACCCTTTTGTCGGACGCTTCGTATTTCTTGCAGACAGCGCCGCAGTTGTCGGGCGAACCGTCGTCAACGAGAATCAACTCAAAATCGGTAAAGGTCTGCCGCAACACGCTCTCTATGCACTGAGGAAGATATTTTTCAACTTTATAAATCGGAACAATTACAGAATATTTCATTATTTATCAATTAAACTGAATCCTTATAGGTGGCGTATAAGCCGTCTGTAAAGCTTACAATCTGATACTTGTTATCAAAACAACCGGAAACGGAATAATCATACTGAATTCCGCCGTATATTTTTTTTACAATTTGAATACCGCCGCATAATCTCACAACAGCGCCCAATACCCTAGAATCGTGCGTTTTTTTACCGAATATTTCGCGTATCTGATGAACCAAATAAACCGCGCTCGGCGCACAGTCGTCCTGCGGAAGGTAAAGCCCTCCGGCTTTTTTCTCTATAATAAGCCTGATTAATTCACACAGATTATCTATATAAATCATACTCTGGCAAATATCGGAAAACGCAAAAGGAAAAACCCACGAAAGCAGCGCCAGCTTTTTAAACAGCGGCATATAGTTGCCCTTGCACCCGGGGCCGTAGACACTGGGCGGTCTAACCACGGCGACCTTAAAGCTTCCGGTTTCAAGTGTTTTTAATATCTTTTCAGCCCTTAGCTTGCTTCCACCGTAGCCGCTTGTCTCGTTTTCGGGCGTGCCGGCGTTTATAATGACGTCTGATTCTTTCAGCGACTTATTCTTGCCGTAAACGCCCATTGTGCTGAGAAAAACAAATTGCGGTACACCCCCGCTTTTCGCGCGCTTTGCGACTTCAACGGGAAGCTCGGTATTTACTCTGTTGAACAGCGCCTCGTCGGCGCTTTTGGCGTTTTGGTGAACAATCGCCGCAACATGGACGACAGAATCATACGCAGAATAGTCAACGGTTTTCCACTCGTCGTTCTCCGCGTCTGCTTCGTCAGCGAAGAACCCGTGTTTTTCAAGATGGCTTTTAAGATTTGAACCGATATAGCTTCTTTTTCCGATGATTAAAACTCTCATTATCTGCTTTCTCCAATTTTATCATCTTCCATATCAAGCAATCTTTTTCTGTCTTTTAACAGATATTCAAAAAACTTTGACTGCGCAAAGTTGTTTTTAACAAATTCATAGCCTGCCCTTCCAAAGCGCAGACGCATTTCGCTGTCGGAATACAGCTTTTCCATCGCCGCGCGCAGAGCCGGAACATCCTGCTTCGGCACCACAAGTCCGGTTTCGCCTTCAACCATTCCGTCGGTCGGTCCGGGAATATCGGTAACAATAACCGGAACGCCCATTGCCTGCGCCTCAATAACGCTCATTCCAAAGCCTTCACGGTAGCTCGGCAGGATATAACAGTCTGAGGCGGCAAGATATTTTTCAACGTCAGGAACTTCGCCGGTATAAAACACATTTTCATCAGAAACGGATTTATTGTACAGCTCGTTGCTCAAGCCGGCTCCCAATTCGTTGTCGCCGAGAACGAACAGATAGGTGTTTGGCTTTTTAACCTGCGTGTAATAAGCCTCGAGCAGTTCATTAAATCCCTTATCGCGTTTAACTCTGCCGACAAAAATATAAACAAAAGCGTCGTTGGAAATGCCGTAACGCTTACGGATTTCCTTTTTATAATCATCCTTGCGGTTAATATCAAATTTATTCAAATTTATTCCGCAGGCGCTTCCGTTCCAAATGACGGAGCTTTTGTCCGCGGAATACAAATTCAAGCTTCTCGCAAAAGCGAGGTTGCTGTTGCTGTCGGGCTCAATCCAAGTTGATTTGTCGCATACAAACTTTTCTTCTCTAAAAAATATTTTTCTTTTTACGCCCGAGAAGGCAACAAAAACCATTCCCCACTGGCAGTAAAGTCTGACGGGGATTTTTGCCGATTTCGCCGCAATTGAGGCATAAAGCGAGGCGTTAGGGGTCGAATACTGAACCAAATCAAACTTTTCACGCTTGAAGATTTTTTTCATCTCACGAATCACTTTGATTCCGTCAGCGCTGATTCCGCGTTTCATATCAACAGGATAGTAATGAATATACGCCGGCAGCGATTTCTCAAACTCCTTATTATAAGAGCAAATAAGACTGATATCCCAGTCGGTATTTTCGTGGAAGTATTTGCAAGTGTCAAGAATAAATGCACTTATTGTGGTTGAAACTGTTGTGCATATACAAATACGCTTCTTTTTATTTTCTGTTTTATGCATATTAATTCTTCTCAAAACAAAAGTACAAAAATGATCTCATTAAGCACTGACAATGTATATTCCGTCAGAGACTTTGAACAAACAATTCATAAACAACTGTCAAAAACAAAATGTTTAAACTAATTTGCCGTAGTTAAACCTATGGTTGTGGTGTAAAGTATCCTCATTTAATTCTCCTTGCCGGAACGCCGACATATGTTCCGACGTCATTTATATTGCAAATCACTGCGCTTCCGGCGCCTACAATGCAATTGTCCGTAACGGAAAGATTATTTAATATCACGCAGCCTGCGCCGAGTAATACAGATTTGCCTGCTTTGACCGAACCGGCAAGGCGTGCTCCGACTGCTACGTGTGTCCAATTACCCACAACGCAATCATGGTCAACCGAGCTGCATGTGTTTATAATTACCCCGTCTCCGATTTTTGCGTTTGCCTGCACTACGGCACCTGCCATAATTACAGTGCCTTCACCTATTTCGGCGCTTTTTGAAACACTGCTGAACGGGTGGATTATTGAAGCAAGCTCACCGCCCAGTTCTTTTACATTTTTTAATATTTTTTGGCGAAGGCTGTTGTCGCCTATTGCAACAAAAAAACAGTATTCGCCGGTATATTTTTCTATATCATTTAAGGTGCCGATAACCGGCAGCCCCTCAACTTTTCTATCGTCTAAAAAAGCTATTTCACTGTAACCGCTGAGCGAAGCCGCCTCCGCGCAAACTCTGCCGTGACCGCCTGCTCCGATAATTATCAGCTTTTTATTACTGTTCATTCAAATCATTTCCCATAAATTCTTCCATAGTAGAGGAGGTTTGACTGCTGATACCGCTGCGGGTAAGCACCACTGAAATAGTCTTGAAAAAGACCTTTACGTCCATCATAAATGTCAAATTATCGACATAATAGACATCCAGCTTAAACTTTTCCTGCCACGACAGATTATTTCTGCCGTGCGACTGAGCGTAACCTGTAAGTCCCGGTCTTACCTCGTGTCTGCGCCTTTGCTCGGGTGAATATCTGTCAAGATAACGTACAAGCAACGGTCTCGGGCCAATCAACGCGCAGCTTCCCGTGAGAATATTAAAAAGCTGAGGAAGCTCATCAAGGCTTGTTTTTCTCAATATAGTTCCGTAACCGTTAAGGCGTTTTTCGTCGGGAAGAAGGTTTCCGTCCTTATCCCTTTCGTTCGTCATTGTGCGGAACTTTATCAGATTAAAAATCTTTTCCTTGCCGTCCTTGCCGATTTTTCCGGGACGCGGCTGAACAAAGAACGGATTTCCTTTCATTTGCCATGCTCCAAGCAGCGTCAGCAAAACCATTACGGGAGAAAGAATAATCAATGCTGTCAGCGAGATAACAAAATCTAAAACTCTTTTTATATAACGCGCATAGACACCCTGTTTTTTGTTGTTCATACGCATACCTTCCGTTGGTTTTATTCAAAACAAGCGCGAACCGCTTTTATAACAGCGTCCTGCTGCTGTTCAGTCATTTTGTTATCACTTGGAAGACATAAGCCGCGGCTGAATAAGTCCTTGCCGACATCTCCGTTAGCGGTAATGTATTCGCAGTTGTTAAACAACGGCTGCAAATGCATAGGCTTCCAGAGCGGTCTGCCCTCGGCGTTTATGGATTTTATCGCTTTCAAAATCTCCATCGGGCAGGTTTTTCCGCTTTCTTTTGTATATGTATACTCTGTATCATCGAGCTTCTGTTCGCACATTGCCTCGGGATTTACCGTCATACAGGAAAGCCAGAAGTTTGGCTCGCTGTTTTCGGGGAAAGGATTCATCTGAACAGGCAAATCCTTAATGCCCTCTTTATATCTTTGATATATTTTTTTCTTTTGAGCTATATGCTCGCCGATATACGGTATTTGTCCGCGGATTACTCCCGCTACAATATTGCTCATTCGGTAGTTGTAGCCGAGCTCGGAATGTTGGTACCACGGTGCGCAGTCTCTGCTTTGCGTAGACCATTTTCTCGCCTTTTTCGCGAGAGCTTCGTCGTCGGTTAGCAACATACCGCCTGATGTTCCTGTGATAATCTTATTTCCGTTAAAGCTAACGGCGCTTATATCGCCGAATGTTCCCGCCCGACGTCCGTTATATTTTGCTCCGAGGGATTCGGCGGCGTCCTCGATAATTACAGCGTTGTGCCTGTCGCAAATTTCGCGGATTCTTTCATAATCGCACGGTGTACCGAAAAGATTTACCGTAACAACGTGCTTTACCTCGGGGTATTTTTCAAACGCCTTTTCAAGCGCCTCGGGATCCATATTCCACGACTTGTACTCGGAATCAATGAATATAGGCTCTGCGCCCTCATATACAATGGGATTAGTGCTTGCAATAAAGGTTAAATCCGAACAGAACACCTTTGTTCCCTTTGTTATTCCGGCAAGCTTAACCGCCAAATGAAGTGACGAAGTGCCCGCAGTAAGTGCTACGGAGTATTTTCTGCCCGTAAACCCACATATAAGCCTTTCGGCTTCATTAATATTCTCTCCAACTGTGGACATCCAGTTGGTGTCATATGCTTCTTTAATAAATTTCAGTTCATCTCCGTGCATTGTCGGTGATGAAAGGTATAGCTTTTCCTCGAACGGAGGTATATTTGTACCCTTAAACATTTTTACAGTTCATTCCCTATCTCAAAAATTACTCGCTCTTTTTGTAATAATAGTAGTTGTAGTAATACTTACTGTATTTGCCTTTACGGTAATACTTTTTGTGTTCTTCCTTACCGTTATAAACAAAGCCGAGAATTTTTGCGTCGGCAAAGTTCATCTGCCTTAATGTTTCGTTTATTTTGGAGAATTCCGAATCGTTATGGCGGATTACAATCAAATATCCGTCTACGATTCGTGACATTGACGCCGCGTCGCTGACAATTGTAGCCGGCGGAAAATCAAGTATAATATAGTCATAGTACTTTTTAAGCAGTTCAATAAACGCGTCCATCTGCTTTGAAGTTATAAGCGCAGTGGGATCCGGCGGAATATCACCGGCTGTCATAATGTCTATTCCGTACTCGCTCGAACGCCTTATAAGCGGCTGGTCGCTCTCCTGATTTCCCGACAGGAAGTTGCTAAGTCCGGGCTTTGCCTCAATGCCGAGCTTTGAGGCGATTGTCGGAAGTCTTAAGTCGCAGTCAACAATAATTACCTTTTTATTTATCTGCGAGAAAGAGATAGCGAGGTTAATCGCAACCGAGCTTTTTCCGTCGCCGCGGTCGGGAGAAACAACGCCAATACATTTACTCTCCTTGCCGGGCAAAGAGAACATTACGTTCGTTCTAAGTGTTTTATAAGCTTCTTTAACGGAAAAGGCAGACTTGTCCGAAAGGAGCATTTTTTTGGGATTAAATATAACCGTTTTGTTATTATTTTTCTTCATCTTTTTGCTCGCTTTCGGAAATATTGACCTGTTCTGTTTTGTTATTTTGCTCATAATAATAGTAATCCGAGCCCTTATTTGAAGCCTTGGTTACATCGGGAATAACGCCCAAAATCGGAAGAGCGAATTTATTTTCAACCTCTCCCTCACTCTTAACCGTGTCGTCCATAAAATATCTTATAATTACAAAGATAACAACAAGCAAAGCGCCTATCAAAAATCCGATCAGCGCAAATCTCGAATAGCTTGGCTTGTACCGCTTGTCGCTGAACTCGGGATAGTCGATAATTTTCATCGAGCTTCCCTCTACAATCTGTGTCATATACTGAGGAGCTGTCTTTGAAATTGCCTGAGCGTAGTCATATGCAAACTGCGGATCGGTATCTACAACATAGACAGAGATAATCTCAGTCTGGTCCTTTACCTCGGTAGATACAAGCTTTTGAAGTGTATTGTAAGAAGCGTCTAACTCCATTGACTTTGCCGCGGCTGTGAGAATTGTGTTTGATGTTAGTATCTTTTGATAAGTAAGAACAAGCTGCTTAGCTGCTGTTATATCCGAGCTTGTCAAATAATCGGTATTTTCCTTGCTCTGCTTATTATTTACATATGCGGTAAAGCCGCTTCGGTAGGTAGGCTTAATCAAAACTTTTGTTCCTACGAACACCGCTCCGCCTAAAATCAAGCCCACCAAAATAATTAACCATAGTTTTTTTAGAAGTTCCTTAAGAATGGGAATAATGTCAATCTCACGCTCCGGAACTTCTTTTCTTTTAGTATCGTCTTTCCTCATTATATTTGCCCCAATTTTTATATATTTACTAAACCAAGTATCTGTTATCAGTAAAATCGATGGCACTATTCATAAAAATGCATAGTAAAATCAGAAAATCCATCGAATAATTTGATTACATCCCATAATATTATAGCATTTTTTCAAGAGATGTCAAGGAAAGTATAAACAACATCGTTGATTAAAAAAAGCAATTATTCAAAATTCGAATATTTATGCCAAAATTTAATGCTTTATTCCCCGTCTTAACAGTACTGAATTTTTCAAAGACAACTGTTTAACAAAAAAATACTGACAAAAAATAAATTAAAGGTTGAAATAACGCTAAAACAGAGTTATAATAGATTTGATTAATTTTGTCGCAGTTTTATAAATTCGCAGCAAACAAATCAATAAGGAACTTGGTTCCGAAAAAACAAAAAGGAGAAAAAAGATGAAATTTCCAAACGCAGCTAAAGGTATTAGCAAAATTTTCACATCAGAGATTCTCGCTCTGATTGCCGCAATCGCAACAGGCGTTGCTACCATTCTTGCCGCAGTAATGTATGCTTCGGCAAAAACTAACAGCACCGCAGGCGCAGCAGCTTCCGGTATCGGAATGCTTGTTCTCGGTTTAGGCGCGTCCGTACTCTTAGTTATCGCGCTTATCCTCCAGATTGTAGGCGTTGTTCAGACATCAAAGGATGAGGATTCGTTCAAGATGATTATTTACCTCACAATTTTCACCTTGATTGTTGCAGTTGTTGCAGCTATCTTCTCAAGAGTAACTTTCCTCAACAACATTGCAAACGCAGTTTCGGCAATCGGCGGCTTTGTTACTACTCTTCTTATCATCCTCGGTATCGGCAACCTCGGCGTACAGGTTGGCAATGATGAAGTAATTGACAAGTGCTCAAGCCAGTTCAAGCTTATCCTCGGCATCGGTATCGTTGCTCTTCTCGCAAGATTTTTCTGCATCTTCCTTCCCACCATTCCGGCTCAGGGTATCGTAATTGCTCTTGCAGTTGTTGCTCTGGTTCTCAGCGTTATTCAGTACATCCTTTATCTCTCACTGCTTTCAAAAGCAAAGAAGATGCTCAACGACTAATTGCTGAAAAATACTAAACTACAAAATCCCGAACGGAATTCCGTTCGGGATTTTTTTATAATTCTATCATAGTTTTCCTAAAAATACAGCTAATCCCACAGGCTCAGCTGCTGCGGCGCGTTCTTTTCTTCAAACTGACTAAGATATTCAAAAATCAAATCGTTGTCGTGCATTATGCCATTTTGCTCGCAGGTGCGGTGAAAAAGCCGCATTAACTCCGCGCTTTTCGGACTGTTTATCACATACTGATTGCCGTACTCACGGATATACCGCTCCTTAAGACCCGGGAAGCTTTTGTCGAGCTGACGGTAAAAATATTCCCTGTTGCCTTCGCGCAAGGTCAGTCCCATTCCGAAGCAGATTATTCCGCGCACCTTTGCCGCAACGCACATATCCAAAATCCGGCGGATATTGTCCTCGGTATCGTTTATGTACGGCAGAACAGGGCACAGCCATACGACGGTCGGAATATTGTTGTCGCGCAGAATTTTGAGCGCTTCAAAGCGCTGTTTTGTCGTGCTGACATTCGGCTCGATAAGCTTGCACAGGGCTTCATCGGCGGTCGTTAACGTCATCTGAACAACCGCCTTTGTCTTTTGATTTATGCGTTTTAGGATATCCAAATCCCTTAGAACGCGGTCTGATTTTGTAATCAGCGTTGCGCCGAAGCCGTATTTTTCAATTAACAACAAGGCTTTTCGCGTGTATTCAAGCTGAGCTTCGAGCGGCATATACGGATCGCTCATAGAGCCTGTGCCGATTATACAGCGCTTTCTCTTTCGGCGCAGGGTGTTTTCGAGAAGCTCAATCGCGTTCTCTTTTACCTCGATATCCTCAAACTCGTGGTTCATCTGATAGCAGTTGCTGCGCGAGTCGCAGTAAATACAGCCGTGCGTGCAGCCGCGGTACAAATTCATTCCATTGTTTTGGGAGAGTATTCCTTTTACCTTTGTATAATGCATATCAGTTCCCTAAGATTTTTATAATGCAACACCGCATAATTCAATTGTGCGAATTGTGCGGCGTTGTCTTATTATTTAATATTATTTTAACATATTGTTTTTCTGTTTACAATAATTATTTTGGCATAATAATATCAAGGTTAGTTTTACGACTGCAAATTTACAAGGTGAGCGATTGACGGAATGGTTTTGCTCTGTCCTGCGGTTGTTGCGCTTAAAAGCGCTCCTGTCGCAATAAAGAGGATATTTTTCAGCTTTCCGTGCTCCAAATCGTTGAGGATTTTTGAGCAAAGCACCGAGGCACAACAGCCGCAACCCGAGCCTCCGGCGTGAACGTCCTGAAAACGGCGTTCAAATATCATTAAGCCGCAGTCACGGTGATTGCTTTTGATGTCTATTCCCTCTCTTTGTAAAAGCTCGTACAACGAATTGCTTCCGACCACACCCAAATCGCCCGTGAAAATGCAGTCAAAGTCCGACGGCGAGCTGCCCGTATCCTTAAAAAACGCGGCTATGGTCTCCGCCGCAGCAGGTGCCATGGCGGCGCCCATATTATTGGCGTCGGTAATGCCGAGGTCGATGATTTTTCCGACCGTCGCGCGGCTGATTTTGACCTTGCCTTCGCCGTTTCCAATGATACAACAGCCTGCGCCTGTCACCGTCCACTGCGCGGTTGGAGTGCGGATTGCGCCGTATTCGAGCGGATAGCGGTACTGCCGTTCGGCTGAGCAAAAGTGTGACGAGGTTGAACAGCCTGCGTTTTCCGCCGCTCCCGATTCGACAAACACCGAGGCGGCTATAATGTTCTGCGCCATGGTCGAGCATGCGCCGTACTGACCGAGGTACGGAATGTTGTAGTCCTTAAGCCCGAAGCTCGAGCCCACGCACTGGTTTAGCAAATCGCCTGCAAACACAAAGTCGATATCCGATTTTTTTAGCTTTCCCTTTTTAAGCGCAAGCGCCATAGCCTCGGTTTGAAGCTGACTTTCCGCGTCCTCATAGGTGTCGAGCCCGTCGTAGCTGTCGGTTATAATCTTATCAAAAAGTCCGCCGAGCGGCCCTTCGCTCTCTTTTTTGCCGGCAACCGAAGCATAAGCCCTGACAGTCGGCTGATTTGTAAATTCAAGTGTTCTGTTTCCGATTCTTTTAATCATAATAATTCCTCCTGCAATTATTATTCAAGCTTGCGGAAAAATTATTATTGCAAAATAAAAATCCGCCTTGCGGCGGACTTTTTTTATTTTAGAAGATTTTTAATTCTTTCAACAGCCTCGATTGTTTTGTCGCGGTCACCAAATGAGGTCAGGCGGAAAAAGCCCTTTCCGTTTTCTCCGAAGCCCTCGCCCGGAGTGCCGACAACTGCGGCGTTTTGGAGCAGGTAATCGAAAAATTCCCAGCTGCCCATACCGTTGGGGCATTTAAGCCAGATGTACGGCGAATTTTTGCCGCCGGTGTAGTAAATTCCGAGCTCGTCAAGGGCTGACGCGATAATCTTCGCGTTGCCGCTGTAGTAGTCGAGGTTCTCTTTAATTTGATTTTGTCCCTCGGCGCTGAACACCTCTGCAGCTGCGCACTGAACCGGCCACGACACGCCGTTGAACTTTGTCGCCTGACGGCGGTACCACATTGAGTGCAGGTTGTGTCCGTCGCGCTCAAGCTCCTTGGGAATGACGGTATAGCCGCAGCGTGTTCCGGTAAAGCCTGCGGTTTTTGAGAGCGAGCAAAGCTCAATCGCGCAGGTGCGCGCGCCCTCAATACAGAAAATCGAACGAGGCGAATCGTCCTTGATAAACGCCTCATACGCCGCGTCGTAGATAATCACCGCGCCGTTTTTGTTGGCGTAGTCTACCCAGATTTTAAGCTGCTCTGCGCTGTAAGCCGCGCCTGTCGGGTTGCCGGGAGAACAGAGATAAATTATATCTGCCTTAACATTTTCGTCGGGCATTGCGAGGAAGTGATTTTCCTGAGTCGCGGCGGCATAGATGATTTTTCTGCCTGCCATCAGGTTCGCGTCAACATAAACCGGGTAAACCGGGTCGGTGACAAGCACGGTGTTGTCCTGCGAGAAGATGTCGCCAAGGTTTCCGCAGTCGGACTTTGCGCCGTCCGAAATAAAAATTTCATCCGCGCCGACCTCAACGCCGTAGCTCTTGTAATAGCCCGACACCGCCTCGCGAACAAAGTCATAGCCCTCATACTCGGGATAGCCCTTGAAGGTTTCCTTGTGGCGCAAATCCTCGCAGCCCTTTTTCATAGAGGCAACGACAATCGGCGCAATCGGCAGGGTAACGTCACCGATACCGAGCCTAATAATCTCTTTATCGGGGTTCGCGGCGGCGAATTCATTGGTCTTGCGCGCGACGTCCGCAAACAGATAATTCGGTACAAGCAAGTCAAAATTGCTGTTGATTTTCATAATTACACTTCCTGTTCTGCGTAAAATTACCTTTTTATTATATTATTGAGCAGGAGTATTGTCAATAGATTTTGCAACTTTTATTTTTGTAATATTCAATTATTTTTGCTTTTGTGCGGATAATTACAATTTTTTCGGGATATTTGCAACTTTCAATGCGCATTTCCTGCATTTTGTAATATAGATTATAATCATTCATAAAATAGGGCTTGATTTTTATAAAACTTAGTATTATAATAGGTTTTGAGATAACCTACCTTTTTAGTAGTTTTTATGTGAAGGGATGATTTTATGAGAGAAGTTTACGCGGACAATTCAGCGACAACGCGCCTGTCCCCTGCGGTTTTGGAGAAGATGACGCCGTATCTCACCGAGATTTACGGCAATCCGTCGAGCATATACAGAATCGGCGGAAAGGCAAAGGAAGCCGTTGAAGCCGCAAGGGAGAATATCGCGAAGAACCTCGGTGCTGAAAGACCGGGCGAAATATACTTTACCTCGGGCGGAAGCGAGTCCGACAACTGGGCAATCCGCGGCGTTGCCTACGCGCTCAAAAAGAAGGGCAAAAACCACATTATCACGTCGAAATTTGAGCACCACGCAGTGCTTTACACCTGCCAGGCGCTCGAAAAAGAGGGCTTTGAGGTAACGTATCTCGACGTTTACGAAAACGGAATTGTAAAGCCCGAGGACGTTGAAAACGCAATTAAGGACAATACCGCCCTCGTCACCATAATGTACGCGAACAACGAAATCGGCACGATTCAGCCTATCGCGGAAATCGGCGCTGTTTGCAAAAAGCACGGCGTGCTTTTCCACACCGACGCGGTTCAGGCGGCAGGATATGTGAAGATAAATGTAACTGAGCAGAACATCGACCTGCTGTCGATGACGGCGCATAAAATCCACGGTCCTAAGGGCTGCGGACTGCTCTATGTGCGCAGAGGAGTGCCGATTCAAAACCTTATTTACGGCGGCGCTCAGGAAAAGGGAAAACGCGCAGGAACAGAAAATGTCGCCGGAATTGTAGGACTTGACGCGGCGCTGCAAATCGCCGTTGACACAATGGACGAGCGAAACAAAAAGATATCCGCGCTGAGAGATAAGCTGATAGGCAGCCTGCTGAAAATTGAGCGTTCAAGACTAAACGGCGACCGTGTTCACAGACTGCCGAACAACGTCAATATGTGCTTTGAGGGCATTGAGGGCGAAAGCCTGCTGTTAAAGCTCGATATGAACGGCATACAGTCCTCATCGGGCTCGGCGTGCACATCGGGAAGCCTTGATCCAAGCCATGTGCTGCTCGCAATCGGACTTCCGCATGAAATCGCCCACGGCAGTATGCGCCTTTCTTTCTCGGAAGAAACGACCGAGGAAGATATTGACTACATCGCAAAGATTGTGCCCGAGGTTGTGACATATCTCAGAAATATGTCGCCGCTGTGGGAGGACATTAAAAAGAAAGAAAAGGAGAATTGATATGGTATATTCGGAAAAAGTTATTGACCACTTTGCAAATCCGCGCAACGTGGGAGAAATAGAAAACGCCGACGGTATTGGTGAGGTAGGTAACTCCAAGTGCGGAGATATTATGAAGATGTACATTAAGGTTGACGACAACAAAATCTCCGACGTAAAGTTCAAGACCTTCGGCTGCGGAGCGGCTATCGCCACAAGCAGTATGGCTACCGAGCTGATTAAGGGCAAGTCGGTTGACGACGCGCTTAAGCTGACAAACAAGGCGGTTATGGAAGCTCTCGACGGACTTCCGCCGGTTAAGGTTCACTGCTCGGTGCTCGCCGAGGAAGCGATAAAGGCGGCTGTCAGCGATTATTATAAAAAAATCGGCGTTGACCCTGAGATAATAAAGTAAGCAGAGTATAAGGGACTGAATTTTATTAATTCAGTCCCTATGTTTATATTTTGCCTGTGCGGTACATTGTCAAAAGTATTTTTAAGTCCTCGATTGTCTTGCTGATAGTCTCGCCCGAATCGGTGTTGAGCACCATCATCCTGTGCTTTTCGGTCTCGACAATCTCGGAATCCGAGTGGATGTCGCGGTTTTCACCAAGAGCTTCCTCAACGCTCCTGAACGGATGATGCGCCTTTAGGCGCAGACCGTGGGAGTTATAAATCAGCGTGTAGCCGGCAATTCCCGTTGTGCTGTGGTATTCCTTGCAGAAGCCGCCGTCGATTACAAGCAGCTTGCCGTCGGCTCTGATAGGCAACTCGCCCTTGACGGTTCTGACGGGTGTATGTCCGTTGATGATGTGCGAGCTCTCCGCGCCCAAGCCAAACTCGGAAAGTATCATCTCGCAGGTCTGCTTTTGATAATAGTAGTCGTAGTAGGGGTTCTTTTCTTCCTTCCACGCGGATTTGTCATCAATAAACGCGCGTTCAAAGGTCTTGATATTCCGTCCGCAGAGCGGAGAATTCGGTGCGCACCATAGGTACCACATAAAGTCGAGCCCGATTTGCTGTCTGCCGCTCTCGAAAAACGCGAGCCTTGCGACCTTGTCCGCCATATCAAAGTATTCTCTGCCGCTGAGCCTTTCACCGAACAGCTCAATTTCGAGCAGCTTGCCGTTCTTATCGAGCGGAACACAGCCGTGATAGAGCAGATTGCCGTTATAAATTTTGTACATACTTCCGTTTTCATACAAAAACTCAACGTGCTTTTTAAGCCTGTGGCTGTTTACAAACGACTCCCTCAGTGCGGACGCAACCGCCTGTTCTTCCTCTGTCAGCTCATACGGATTTTCAGGGTTCAAGGTCGGGAAAAATGTGTCGTTAAGCTTGTACTTTACACCCTCGGATATCACCGTGCCGTCGGTCAAATCAATATTTTCAAGCACCAATCTATTTTCCATTTTATAGTCGGGATTGCGCTTTATAATCTGCCCCTCGAGCTTGAACTGAATGACGGAAATTGCCTTTAGTGCAGCCTTCATCGGACTGAGCGTGGGATATGTTTTTTCCGCGAATAAAATCAACTTTCTAAGGCTTATGCCGTAGGCGCTTTCGAGCGTATTGAGCGTGTTGTACTTAATGCTGTTGCGCACAACGTTCGCGATACACGCCTCGCTTCCGCACGCCGCGCCCATCCAGAGGATGTCGTGGTTTCCCCACTCTATATCGAGCGAATGGTGCTCTGCGAGCAAATCAATAATCTTTTCGGCGCTTTTTCCGCGGTCGAAAATATCACCGACAATATGAAGCCGGTCAACCGCCAACCGCTTGATAAGCCCTGCGAGTGAAATTATAAAATCGTCGGCGTTTATGCTGATAATCGTATCAATAATATTGTTGTGGTAGCGAACCTGATTATCGTCCTCGTCGCGCTGGGCATGAAGCAGCTCGTCGATGATATAGGCGTAGTCGTCGGGCATAGCCTTGCGCACCTTTGAGCGCGTGTATTTTGAGCTTAGCACCCTTGCGATTTCAATCATCTGTTCAAGCGTAGTTTCGTACCACTCGCGGTCGGTACCGCGGCTCTTTTTAATCAGGCTGAGCTTTTCGGAGGGATAGTAAATAAGCGTGCAAATCTCCTTAATCTGCTCGCGGCTGAGGGTTTCGGAATAGAGCTTTTCGACCTTCTCCCTGATTACACCCGAGCAGTTGTTGAGGATATGGCAGAACGCCTCGTACTCGCCGTGAATATCGCTCATAAAGTGCTCCGTGCCCTTCGGAAGATTTAAAATCGCCGTGAGGTTGATAATCTCGCGCGTCAGCGAGCGTACCGATGGATATTTTTCAGACAGCAATTTGTAGTATTTTGATTTGTCGCTTTTCATTTTACCGCCTCCCGTCCTGTTTATACTATAATAGTAACATAAAAATATTTGCTTGTAAATCTTATGGTAATACTTTTATTTATTTTTAAAAACGCTTTTATTTTTCAATTAAATACGTTATAATTAGTTATACGACAAACAAAGGGGTGAGCGCTATTACAAAAATACTTAACAGCAAGCGCCTTTCCGCTGTGGTTATGGCGGTTATAGTGCTAATGCTCGCGGGGCTTACGGTACTGTCATTAAACTTTTTTCTCAGCATAGACAACAGCATTGATATGCCGATGTTTTTAGACGGAGAGTACTCGGTTGACGGCGGTGAATTCAAGCCGTATTCGCAGACAGGTGAAATCACCGACAGCTTTAACGACAAGGTGGTTTTCAAGGGCAAGCTCAGCACATACACCTCATACTACCCCACCGTTACCATATCGAGCAGAAACGTATGGTATAACCTAAAAAACAGCAAGGGAGAGGTCGTGTACGGCTACAATTATAAAAGCGAGGCAGATATTTACGAGGAAATCTTCAGCAAAAAGTATGACGAAAAAAGCTTAACCAAGGACGAGCGTGAATTACTTGACATTCACAAAAAGATGAGCGGCTTGGCTATGCAAATGCCGAACACGCCGGGATATCAGATTGAGGATCTTTACTTTTTCGACGTTGCGACCTACAATATTGATTATGACGAGGTGCTCACCTTTGAAGTAATCAATCCTTATGACTCGCCTCAGTCGGATTTTTCGGATTGTCTTGACGTAGTAATCAGCGAGTCTAACGGAAAATACACGCAGTTTATATCGCACACGCTTCCGTATCTTGTGCTGTTTATGCTGGTGTGCTTTTTCGGGTTGTTCTTCTTCCCTGTTGCCGGCTTTATTTTGGGCAGGGTGGACTACAAGTATCTTTCGTTCGGAGCGCTCTGCTTTTTCTGGGGACTGTTTATGATAATGCGCAGCTCCAGCAGCTTTCTTAATCTGTGGATAACAGACCCGACTGTTTGCCTGCTGATAAACGCGCTGACAAACTACTTCTTTATTTCGTCCTTAATTTTTTACTTTAAGACAAATCTTGAAAAGCCGGTTTCGCGCTCAATCGCAATGGCGTTGTGGATGGCTTTTGTATTGGGAATTATCACGGTTACGGTGCTGCACTTTGCCGGAGTTTCCGACGTACACGTGACATTTAAGTATATGATGGCGCTGACGGCGGTCTGCGGCTTGGCAATGCCTATTCTGCTGTTTTACGAAACAAGGTACGGCAACAAGGCTCTGTATGTGCTTATCTCATGGATTCCGCTCGCGGTTTGCGTACTGGTTGACGCGATAAACCACTACAGCCACTTTACTGATTTTGATTTTTACGTAATCGGTCTGGCGCTCACAATGGTTTACCAAATTGTACGGCTGGTGTTTGATTTGAGACGGCAGTATAAGGAAGCCATTAAGTATCAAAAAATGCAGAAGGAGCTGTACGAGGCAAAGGTTTCGGTTATGGTCAGCCAGATTCAGCCGCACTTTATGTACAACGCACTGTCGTCAATCGCTATGCTTTGCAAAATTAACCCCGACACCGCGTACAACGCGACAATTACCTTCTCGGATTATCTGAGGGGCAATATGGATTCGCTGAAACAAAAGGCGCCCGTTCCGTTTGAAAAGGAACTTGAGCATCTCAAAAAATATCTGTACATTGAACAGCTCAGGTTCGGCAAAAAGCTGAACATTGAGTACGACATTCAGACTACCGATTTTGTACTGCCTCAGCTTTCGATTCAGCCGCTTGTCGAGAATGCTGTTAAGCACGGCGTAGGAATGAAGAAAAAGGGCGGCACGGTAAAAATTGCCACCGAGGAAAATGAAGATTTTTATATGGTTATTATTTCCGACGACGGCGTGGGCTTTGACACTGAGCAAAAGAAAAACGACGGCCGTTCGCACGTCGGAATGGAGAACACACGCAGACGGCTTAAAGAGCTGTGCAACGCCGAGGTTATCATCACGAGTGTTGTAGGAGAAGGCACTGTCGCCACGGTGCTGCTGCCAAAGGAGGATCAGAAAAAATGAGAATACTATGTGTAGACGACGAACCGCTGATGCTGCAAATGCTCGAAATGGCGGTTAAGGAAGCCAAGCCCGACGCTGACATTACAGCGTTTGACGACCAGGATGAGCTGCTTGAGGATGCAAAAAGCGGCGGCTGCGACATCGCGTTCCTCGACATTCATATGAGGGGAATGAACGGCGTTGAGCTTGCAAAGGAGCTTAAGGCGGTCAACCCAAAGATGAATATAATTTTTGTCACGGGCTTCAGCGAGTACGCAGGCGACGCGATGAACCTGCACGCGAGCGGATATATTATGAAGCCCGTCACCGCTGAAAAGGTTAAAAGCGAGCTTGAGGATTTGCGGTTTCCGATTGAGCCCAAGTCAAACGCTCTGCTAAAGGTTCAGTGCTTCGGCAACTTTGACGTTTTCACTCCCGACGGCAAGCCCGTTCACTTTGAACGCAGCCGTTCCAAGGAGATTTTCGCCTACCTTATTCACCGTCACGGAAGCTCCTGCACAATCAAGGAGATTGCCGCGGCGCTGTTTGAGGACGAGCCGTACGACAAAAAGCAACAGAATTACATTCAGATTTTGATTTCGGCTATGATGAAAAGCCTTAAAAAAATCGGCGCCGAGGAAGTTATCAACAAAAGCTACAACAGCCTGTCGGTTGACGTAAACCTCGTCGACTGCGACTACTACCGCTTTGCCGAGCTTGACGCCGGAGCGGTAAACGCTTATCAAAACGAGTATATGAGCCAGTATTACTGGGCTGACTTTATGTTTAACGACTTTGATTATTAACATTTAAACTCAAAAACGGACGTGGTTTTCACGTCCGTTTTTTAATATCTTACTCTAAAGCTTTTTTCGTCGGGGATGACCGCGGTGTTGCGGCTAAGCGTGCGGTCAATTTTAATATACCGCGCGTTACCGATTGCCTGAATTACCTTGTCGATTTCCTCTTCCCTGCCCTGGATTTCCATAGTCACAGAGCCGTCGTATTCATTTTTTACCCAGCCTGTAACTTTGCAGGCGTTTGCGGCGTACTGCGCCGTATAGCGGAAGCCCACGCCCTGAACCCAGCCGAAAAAATTGTAGTGTCTGCGAATGATATCCATTTTGACCGCCGTTTGTAAGTTATAATACTAGATACCATTAAAACGCTTAGTACAGATATTAGCGTTTTAATGGTGCTTATTATAAAAGATACGGCGGCAGAGTTTTGCCCTGCCGCCTAAACAAGATTTTAATTTATCAGTTTGTAATAATCTGCTCTGTGTCCTTATCAAAGATGTGGAGCTTATCAAGGCTGAAGCAAATCTTGATTGTGTCGCCAACCTTAGCCTTTGAGGAGGGATCAACTCTTGCGGTGATAGACTGACCTGCAATGTTAACATAGAGATAAATCTCTGCGCCCATAAGCTCGGTTACGTCAACGTTAGCTTCGAATGTCATATCAGCCTTTGCGATTTCCTCTGCCTCGTCGTGAACGTGCTCGGGACGGATACCGAAGATAACTTCCTTGCCTACATAAGCGTCGAGCTTGCCGCCTGCGCTCTTGTCAGCGGGAACGGGAACCTTGTACTTGTCAAAGTTGAGTGTGTACTTGTCGCCTTCCTTGCCTACTGTAGCGTTGATGAAGTTCATCTGGGGTGAACCGATGAAGCCTGCAACGAACATATTGTCAGGAGAATCATAAAGGTGCTGAGGTGTATCAACCTGCTGAATAACGCCGTCCTTCATAACTACGATTCTTGTACCGAGAGTCATAGCCTCTGTCTGGTCGTGAGTTACGTAAATAAATGTTGTGCCGAGTCTCTGATAGAGCTTTGAAATCTCGGTACGCATCTGAGCACGGAGCTTTGCGTCGAGGTTTGAAAGAGGCTCGTCAAGAAGGAATACCTTAGGATCACGAACGATAGCACGGCCCATAGCAACACGCTGTCTCTGACCACCGGAGAGAGCCTTCGGCTTTCTGTCGAGGTACTGCTCGATACCGAGGATACGGGCTGCTTCTTCTACTCTTCTCTTAATCTCCTCCTTGGGAGTTTTTCTGAGCTTAAGACCGAACGCCATGTTATCATATACTGTCATATGGGGATACAGAGCGTAGTTCTGGAATACCATCGCGATATCTCTGTCCTTAGGTGCTACGTCGTTAGCGAGCATGTCGCCAATGTAGAGCTCGCCCTTTGAGATATCCTCAAGACCAGCGATCATTCTCAGGGTTGTTGACTTACCGCAACCTGAAGGACCTACGAAAATGATAAATTCCTTATCAGCGATCTCAAGGTTGAAGTCCTTAACAGCGGTAACGCCGCCGTCGTAAATTTTGTATACGCCTCTCAGTGATACATTTGCCATAAAATAACCTCCGTTATATAATTTCTTAATTTATCATATATAATATACCACTTTGGACAAATTTTTACTATACCGATTTTGACTAAAGATTTGCCTCAGTTTTTATATAAAATAATTACCCTGTAAAAAAACAGGGCAATTTTTAGTGTATTTTGCCAACAAAAATTGTGCTTACATCCAATTTTGTCAATTTTTTAGCACTTCCTATGGGCAATTTGCTATCAAGATACAAATTTCCCACCGATATTCGTTGAAGGTGCACAACTTTTAAGCCGCATACGGCAAACATCTTTTTCACCTGGTGGAACTTGCCCTCGCAAATGGTGACAATTCCTGTAGAACTGCCGTATTTTTCATCGGTCTCAAGCTTTGCAGGCAGGCACTTTGTGCCGTCGGCAAAGACAATCCCCTGCTCGAACCTTTCAATGGTTTCGGCGGTGATTTCTCCGCCAAGCTTTGCGATGTATTTTTTATCGACATGCTTTTTCGGGGAGAGCATTTTATGCGCAAGTTCGCCGTCATCGGTGATAATCAGCAGACCTTCCGTGTCCTTGTCGAGCCTTCCTGCAGGAAAAAGCCCCGGACGTTTCAAGTCGGGCGGAAGAATGTCAATTACGGTTTTATCGCGGTTGTCGCGCGTTGCCGACACAACACCTGCAGGCTTGTTGAGCATAATGTAAATATGCTCGTCCAAATCGACAGCCTGTCCGTTAAGCTCGACCGTGTCCGTCGCCGCGTCAACTTTCTGCTCGGGATTGCGGCAAATCCTGCCGTTTACCGCGACCTCGCCGTTTTTTATTTTATTTTTAGCGTCCCTGCGGCTCAAATCCGCGCGCGAGGACAACAGCTTGTCAAGTCGTTCCATTTTATTCACCCCGAGAGCGGTCTTACGCCCTCGCCGTATACCCTGTTTGTCAGATGACCTCCGATTAATCTGCCGCCGCTTACCAGTAAAACGGCGCAGGAGGCGTTTTCGGCTTCAACCGAATATGTGAACCTCTGAGCCTTTTGCCCCTTGTACGGAGTTAAATCGAGCCCTGTTTGGTTTTGAATTTCATTATATTTTTCTGTTACAGAATTAAAATCCTCGGGAATAGTGATTTCATCGCACTCTGTCAGCTTGGCGTTTTCTATTCCGAACGAGTGCAAAATATCAATTCTCTGCTCCTCGGTCTCTGCCTTTAGCGAGTATTCACCGATTTCGTCGCAGGTCGCGGTGTCGGATTTTGAGCCCGAACAGCCTTTTAGACAGGCAAAAACAATCAAAATTACAATCAAAAAAATAATGAAGATATGCCGCAGCGCCTTTCCGCGGTTTTTCACTTTGAAATTCAGTACAAACATATTAACCTCCGCGCGTATCACTTACTAAAATGTACGCGCGAAGGTGCGATTATATTCTTTATCCGTTAACGATATATTTAAGGAGTTCTTCGGGATAATCCACGATTGAGATTGCGCCCTGCTCTTTCATCTCGTCAACCGAGCCATAGCCGTAGCTTACACCGATAAAATCGACCTTGCACAGCCTTGCGCCTATGGCGTCAAAACGGCTGTCGCCCAGCATTAGGGTTTGCTCGCGGTCGCTTTCGATATTTCCGCCGAGCTTTGTAAGCGCGTACGGAATTAAATCCTTTTTATCCTTGATTGTGTTGTCGAGCGTTGAGCCGACAATTTCATCAAACCAGTCTGTTATTCCGAGAAGCTTTGCAACGCCGTCTGCGACAGGCTTTTGCTTTGAGGTGCAGATTGCGGTTTTAATGCCCTTTTCACGCAGTGCGTCGACAACCTCTTTAATCCCCGGATAAACCTTGTTGCGGTACTTTCCCTCTTTGTCGTAGTAGGCGCGGTAAATTGCCGCTCCCTTCTCGGAGGTTTCCTCATCAAGTCCGCAGAGGTTTCTAAAGGTGTCAATCAGCGGAGGTCCGATGTAGAGCGTGTAGTCGTCAAGGTTCGGCTTGGGCACATTCAGGGTATCGAGCGCGTATTCAAGCGACATACGGATTCCCTCCGCGCTGGCGCTTACAGTACCGTCGAGGTCGAATAAAACATACTTATATTTCATCAAACTTACCGTCCGCCTTTTTCTGGAATTTTTCAGCCTTTACGCTGACTCTCGTATGAGTTCCCTTAGCGATTTTTCCTGCGTTGTCGCGCGCAGTCAGCTCAAAGAAGAACAGCCTGCCCTCAGTTTTTACAAGGCGTGCTTCCGCCTCTACCTCAGCGCCCAAGGGAGTTGGACTTGTGTGCTCAATGCTTATTGCCGTGCCGACCGTGGTCAGCTCGTCGTTGTCAAGCACGTTTTGCGCAAGCTCAGCCGCCGCGCCCTCCATAAGAGCCGCTACGGCAGGAGTTGCCAGCACGTCAAGACTTCCGCTGCCGACAACGCTCGCGAGATTTTCTTTTTTTACGGTTAATTTTTTTGTCAGTGTTTCCATAATTAATTTCCTTATGAATTGTGCTCTGTAATCATCTTTTTGAGCTGGTTAATTACGTCTTTTTCGGGGAAGTTGACCTTCTTGCTCACGTCTGCGATATTCATATTTTTAATCATCATCTTGCCGACGGGAGTTTTGAGCACTCCGAGTCTTCCGTCGAGCTTAACAAGCTCATCGGGCAGCCACGGATATTCCTTTAAGATGTCTGTAAGCTTTGTATTGCTGTTGATTTCCATAATATTACCTTCCTTTTTTAGCGCTCGGCAATCAGTATTCCGTACGGTTTCAATTCGCCGTTTTCATATCCGTTTTGGAACAGGATTTTTCCTGGCGGAGCGGTCTTGTACGAACGTTCCTGAGCGTTAATCAGTATATCCGCCTTGCCCGATTTAACATAGTGAATCAGGCGCGGATAGTCCTCTGTATAAATAAACTCAAATTCGTTGCTCTTAAAGTCCTTACGCGCGTTTCTAAGGTGAATCAACGCGGAGATTTTGGACTTAATATCGTCATATTTTCCACTGTCAACCTCGTCCCACGGCATTGTGGCGCGGTTGTAGGGAGAGTCAAAGCCCTTCATGGCAATCTCTGTTCCGTAGTAAATGCACGCCGAGCCGGGCAAGGTCATAATAACCGCGATTTTCTGCAAAAGCTCGTCGTTGTTCTTGCTAACCTCGGCAACACGCGGAGTGTCATGGGTATCGAGGAAGTTAAACAGTGCTCCTGTGACCTGCTCGGGGTAGAGCGTTCTGCAGTAGTTTAGCGCGTATTCAAAGTCCTTAAAGGTTTGGTTCGGATTTTTAAAGAAATCGATCACGCATTCGGGAAGCGGATAGTTCATAACCGAGTCGTACTCTTTTCCGCCGAGCCACGGCAATGAATCCGTCCAAATTTCGCCGAGGAAATACACGTCGGGATTTACCTTTTTAACCGCTGAATTCAGGCTGTTTATAAAGGTGTGCGACACCTCGTCGCCCACGTCAAAGCGGATTCCGTCGATGTGCCAGTCCTTTGCCCAGTGAACGCACAAATCCGTAAAGTACTCGACAACCTCGGGGTTGTTGGTATTTAATTTCGGCATACCTGCCCAGAAGGAGAACGAGAAAAATCTGCCGTCCTCGGTTGAAAAATTCCTGTCGGCAAAGTTTTCGGCGTTAATGAAGAACCAATCGTAATACCGCGAGCCCCTGCCCTTTTCGCAGACGTCCTTCCACGCGAAAAACTCTTGACCGCAGTGGTTAAACACAGCGTCGAGCATAACGCGGATACCCATTGTATGGGCGGTATCTACTAATTCTGTTAAATCTTCCCCGGTGCCGAAGTCGGGATCAATCTGCCAATAATCAAAGGTGTTGTATTTGTGGTTTGAGCCTGACTTAAAAATCGGCGTAAGGTAAATTCCGCTGATTCCCAAATCCTTAAGATAGCCGAGACGTTCGGTTATTCCGCGGATATTTCCGCCGTAAATGTCGTTCCACTGCGGATTTGAAAAATCTCCCCATTTTCTGAATTTTTTATCCTCGGGAGAATTAGATGAACGGCAAAAGCGGTCTGGCATAATCTGATACCAAACGGTGTGCTTTACCCAGTTAGGCGGAGTTATAATGTCGGAAACATTCAGCCATGCGTACTTAAAGTACTGCATTGAAGCCAGGCTGTTCTCCTCGACGGGGCAGATTTTATTTTCGCACACAACAAAGGTATTTTCCTCGCTTTCAAGCTCAAAGTAATACCTCAGACGCTTATACCTCGGCTGCAGCTTAACCGTCCATATAATATGGTATTTAAGCTCCGCAAGCTTATGCATTTCGGTTTTAACACCGCTCCAATGCGGCTGTCTGCGAAGCTCGTGTATAAACGGATCCTCGCTGATAATAAACGCGCGGTCAACGTCCTTTGCGGTTTTTATATTTACCGTAACGGTGTTTTCGTCAGAAGCATAGCAAAACTCAATAGTCGATCTGTGAGAAACTGCAGAAATATTCATAATAGTCCTCCTTGATTGCACCGGTTATCTATATTTTAACATACAGATAAAAAATCGGCAAGTAATTTGTCAAATTATACTAATTCCTGATAGAAAGTAGACTTATATTTTGCGAGGATATTTTTCGCAAGACAAGGCGGAGGACGCGGCAAGGCTGTCGCCTTGCAATGACGACAACGCAGTATTGTGGAAAATAGACCGCAAAGATTGGCTACTTTTTATTAGGTATTAGTATTAAACCTAATTTGTTATTGAAGCATAAACATTTTAGTGATATAATCAAATTATCAAAAAATAAGGGGACATCAATATGAAACTAAAAGAACGAATAACGCCATACGTTCAGGCAGTGCCGAAGATTTTAGGCTTCAAGCTGTTAACCGCAATTGTCTTGGCGATTATATCCAGCTTGCTTATGCTTTTGTCGAGGGCTTTGATGCGGAGCACGGGACGTGTGAGCGTAAGCAGCGGCGACTTTACGTTTTTGTTTACAACCTGGCAGGGCTATTTAATGATTGCGATAATGCTGGTTATCGTACTGCTTTATGTCGCGGTTGAGGTAAACGCGCTGATAATCTACATATCCAAAATTCTCCACGGCGAGAATCCGTCGGTGTTCAAGTGCATCGGCAAGGGTATTGCAGGGCTTAAAAAATACCTTAACTACCGCGGAATAATCATCATCCTTTACTGCACGCTTATTTCTCCGATGCTCGGACTCGGATTTTCAATCTCGCTTACGAGCACCTTCTACATTCCGAACTTTATCACCTCGGTAATCTTCAAAAACCCGTTTTACACCGCAGGCGTTATCGCGCTGGTAACGTTCCTTATCGTAGTAGGTATCATCTACTGCTTCATCCTGCACGGTGCTTTGATTGACGATATGAGCATTAAAGAGGCGAGTATTCAGTCAAGACGGTTCCTCAAAAAGAACTGGAAGAACTACATCTTTGAAATGCTCAGATTCCTGCTTATCTCTGCAATCGTAATAGCTGCAATGTACGCGCTGTTTATTCTCGTACCGAGCCTTATTATCGACGCGATTGCGACCGACGACAAGGCGGGAATGTTCGCAACAACACTGATTTCCACCTTTGCCCTTGCGCTGTTCTGCCTTTTCGAGGTGCTCTGGTCGGCTTACTTAATTATGAAGCTTACCGTGCTTTACCACAATTATAAGAGTGAGGGTGAGTGGAAATACACAAGACCTGCGAAAAAAGCTCATCCTGTGCTTATCATCTTCGCTGTTCTCGGCGTTTTGTTGATAGTAGGTATTTCAGCCGTATACACGTACTACTTTGATGATATTATACCGGCGTTCACACACGCTCAGTACGTAGGCCACCGCGCAGGCGGCGTTGACGCTCCCGAAAACACCGTTAAGGGAATTGAAGTCGCGGCTGAGCTCAACGCTTTCGGCTGTGAAATTGACATTCAGCGCACCTCGGACGGCTACTATGTAGTTAACCACGACAACGACTTTAAGCGCGTTGCCGGAGTTGCCAAAAAGCCGTCGGAAATGACGCTTGCAGAGGTTAAACAGCTTAAGGTTGACGGTGAGCCCGTACCGACCTATGAGGAAATGCTCGACGCCAGCAAGGACAAGGTAACGCTCTTTGTTGAGCTCAAGGGCGAGACCGCCGACGAAAAGATGGCGGACGACGCCGTTAAGGCAATCAAGGAAAAGGGTATGGAGAAGCAGGCGATATTAATCTCGCTCAAATACGATATTCTTGAATATATCGAGCAGAAATACCCCGAGATGGAAACAGGCTACCTTGCGTTCTTCTCCTTCGGCGACATCGAGGAAATGCCGTTTGATTACCTCGCATTAGAGGAAGAAATCTCCACCGACGAAGCTATTGAGAATATCCACGCCAAAAACAAAAAGGTTATGGTTTGGACGGTTAACGATCCCGAAAACATCAAGACCTTCCTCAACAGCAAGGCAGACGCTATTATCACTGACGAGGTTAAGAAGTCGAAGGAATTTTCCGACGACCTCAAAAAGCGCACTCCGAGAGAGATTATTTACGACCTTTTCGGCACATGGACTGTTGATTTAGCAAAATAAAATACAAAACTCCGAGCCTTTACGGTTCGGAGTTTTTTCTGCCTATTTTTTATTTCCCTCAACAATCGCGTAGCTGTCATCGAGTAGCTTTTCGATTTGCGGAATATCCGCTTCCCTGTCGAGGAGAATTGAAATCCAGTATTTTTTATTCATATGGTACGACGGAAAGTAGTGGATGTTGTCGATAAGCTTCGGGATGTCGGCAGGCAAAACCTTTAGGTTAAGCACGTTGATTTTACCTTCCCTTTCAACGCCGAGATAACTGTACGGAATCAGCATAAAAAGCCCGTACCACTTGTGCTTTTTCGCGGTGTTCAGCGTGTGATATTCTTTTAAATAGTCCCACGGGGCTTCGGGAACAGTGCCGTACTTTTCCTTTACATATTCGAGCAAAACTGCCTTTACGTCGGCAAGCTCAAAGGAAGTGCTTATAATTTCCTCAAGCACATCCTCGACATTCGCGCGGATTTGAGCGACAAATCCGCCGTCCGCGCTTGTGTTGAACGGAAGGTACAGCTCACCGCCGGGCTCTTCATAAACATTTACTTCAATATTTTCTCCGCTGATTTCAAACACGGCGTAAAAGCCGTTTTCGCTCAGCGGTTTTTTAATTGTATAGCTGTTTTCAGTTTTGTTAAATCCGTTTTGCTCTGCCTTTGAGGGGCTGAAAATATATTTGTCAAAAACGCTGTTGTAATTCACTGCACCACTTTCTTTCCGCTATTATTATATGATATAGCATGTAGAAATGCAAGCGTTAATCGGCGGAGATTGTAAGCGTTGTGTCCCCCTTTCCGAGAAGGTCTTTAAGCTCGGTTTCGGATTTATCCTTAATCTTCCCGAGCCTTGTGTAATCCCATGTGTTCGAGCCGTAAAATACGGAAATTTGATTGCCCGAATACAGCACGATATCTCCTGCTTCTGTGGTGATTTTCTCGTCACTATTCGGCAGGGTTTTGCCGAGATTACCCACCTGCTCAAATCCGCCGTACATTGACATCTTAATTTCAAGCGGAGAAGTCTTTACAAGCTCCTTTAGCGCGTTTACCGCTTCATTATCCTGCCACTCTACCTCAACCGCGGTATCACCGATTTTTACGGTGAGATCAGCGGATTTGCTCTCTGCCGTCGCCGTCTGTGCAGTAACCGCAGTTGCCGCTTGTTCGGCGGTTTTAGAGGGCGACGACCTGAAAATTTTATTTAGGTAGTTATAAAAACACTGCTGCCAAAAGTTGCTGTCGTGCTCGTAGCCTTCGACCAAATCGGTCTGGTTTTTAACGCCCATTTTGTTCAGCACATCGCGGTAATACAAGGTGCAGTCAATGTTCCACGGATCCTTACTGCCGACGGACATATAGAGGTAATACGGAGTGTTAGCCTCGGTCGGCTTAGGGAACTCCTGCATATACGGCGTGTTCCAGAAGGTGCCCTTGTAGTACTCGGTCGGGATAACCCCCGTGTCGGGCGCGAATGCCCCGATATATCCGAACTTGTCGAGCCACTTAAAGCCTGTGCACAGCGACTTTGCGCCGCCCTCGGACATTCCTGCAACTGCGGTGTTCTCTCTGCCGGTAAGGACATTGTAGTTCTTCTCGATAAACGGCATAAGGTCAACGGCAACGTCGTCAATCGCCTTGTCGTAGATATACCTCAACTGTTCGTCGGACTTGCTGTCCTTATCAGCCTGCTTGTCGGTGTACATATCCACGTTTACGGTGATTTGCGGAACGGCAAGGCCGTCGTTAAGCATATTTCCGTAGAGCAGTGTCAGGTATGAATCGTCGTCAATCTGATTGTTGTGACTTCCGCCAAAGCCGTGGAAAACGTACATAACAGGATATTTTTTGCTCTCATCATAGCCTGCCGGAAGCAGAATATTGCACTGCTTGTCGTCTCCTGCTGTGGACGAATAATAGCTTACGTCCTTAAGCACCTTGCCATAGTCAACGTCCGAGCGCTTTTTGAACATATCCTCTGAAATATCATAGCGGTTTTCGGTCGCGTAGGGGTCAAATTTTTCGCTGCTTGCAGTCGTTGAAGCGGCTTCCGTTTTAGCTTCGGAAGGATCCGCTGACGAATTCTGCGCGGTCGAGCAAGCGCCGAAAATGAGCATACACGACAAAACCACTGCTGTCCCAATTATACCCTTTTTAATCATAAATTTTTCCTCTTAATTAATGTTATCGCGGATGAAGTCCTCGATTTTATCAAACGGAATAACGTCCAAATTATCGTACAAATCGGTGTGAACCGCTCCGGGGATAATCATAAGCTCCTTGTTATCGGTGTACTTGCTGTCCTCGGTCATCGCCTTGTAGGCGTCCTTAGCAAAGTAGCAGGAATGAGCCTTGTCGCCGTGAATCATCAGCACCGCCGAGCGGATTTCGTTTGAATATTTTAAAATCGGCTGGTTCATAAACGACAGACAGCCCAAGGTGTTCCAGCCCTCGTTTGAATTGAGCGACCTTTCGTGATATGCCCTGCCCTTGTAGTACTCGCTGTAGTCCTTTACAAAGAACGGCACGTCCTCGGGAACAGGCAACGGCAGACATCCGCCTGCGCGCGAGTACTCGCCTTTTTTATACTCCTCGGTTCTGAGGTTATTGAGAGCTGTCTTTTTCTCAAAGCGCTTTTCCTCGCTGTCCTCACTGTCAAAATATCCGTTGGCGTTAACGCGAGTCATATCGTACATTGTGGAAACTATCGTCGCCTTAATTCTCGTGTCGAGCGCGGCGGTGTTAAGCGCCATTCCGCCCCAGCCGCAAATGCCGATAATGCTGATTTTATCCGCGTCAACATTGTCCTGAACCGACAGAAAATCAACCGCCGCCTGAAAGTCCTCGGTGTTGATGTCGGGAGATGCCATATATCTCGGAAATCCTCCGCTCTCGCCTGTAAAGGACGGGTCAAACGCGATTGTGATAAATCCGCGCTCAGCCATAATCTGCGCGTACAAGCCCGAGCACTGCTCCTTAACCGCGCCGAACGGACCGCTTACCGCGATTGCCGGAAGCTTTCTCTCCGCGTTCTTAGGAACGTACATATCCGCCGCGAGGGTTATGCCGTAGCGGTTGACGAAGGTAACCTTGCAGTGGTCAACCTTATCGCTTTTTTCAAAGGTCTTATCCCAATTTTGAGTGAGCTTAAGCTCTGCTGTTTTCATCATAACTATTCCTCCAAATCTATATTCTTTATGTACCTAGCAGGAACTCCGCCTGCGATTGTATTTGCCTGTACATCCTTGCTAACTACCGCGCCTGCCGCGATAATCGCGCCGTCACCGATTGTCACGCCCGGCAGGATTGTGACGTTCGCGCCTATCCAAACGTTCTTTCCGATAGTTACGGGCTTAGGTATAAGGTTAGCGCGTTTCTTGGGATTTTGGTGGTGGTTGAGCGTGGCGATTACGGTCTTGGGGCCGATTAAGCTGCCGTCGCCTATAGTAATTCCGCCCTGATCCTGAAACTGACAACCTGCGTTTATAAATACATTTTTGCCGAGCTTAATGTTTTTTCCGCAGTCGGTGTAAAACGGCGGAAACATATACGCGCCTTCGGGGAACTTCCTGCCCGTAAGCCTTGTCATCAGCTCCCCGATTTCCTCGGGAGTGTGGTAGCTGTTGTTGAGCTCTGAGGTAATCTTCATCGCCTCTTTGCTCAGGTACGTCATATGCAGGTGAACCTCGCTTTTCGCGATTACCTCTGCGCCGCTGTCCATTATCCTGATAAATTCCTCTGTAGTCATACTTTTCCCTCATTTCTGATTTAATTATATACCTACGCGGCACAAATAGCAAATACTTATATTAAATAGATAATTATGCTTTACAAGCATAGCAAATTGATATATAATAAATTCGGGTGATAATATGGAATTTCGAGTTTTGCAGTACTTTTTGGCGGTTACGCGCGAGGGAAATATCTCTGCCGCGGCGCAGTCGCTGAACCTTTCTCAGCCGTCGCTGTCGCGCCAGCTTAAGGACTTGGAGGACGAGCTCGGCGCAAAGCTGTTCATTAGGGGCAACAGGCGCATTGAGCTCACCGAGGAAGGCTTGATTTTGCGCAAACGCGCAGGCGAGATTATGCAGCTTGTGGAGCTGACGGAAAGTGAAATTTCCGAGGTAAAGAACAATATCTCGGGCACTCTGAGCATCGGCGCAGGTGAGTCACTCTCTATGCACCGCATAACCGAGGTTTTCCGCCGTCTTAAGGAGAATTATCCCGACATTCGCCTTAACGTTGTCAGCGGCGACACCGAGGATTTGCAGGACAGGCTCGACCGCGGACTGCTCGACTTTGCGCTGATTTTTACCGACTTTGACCGCAACGCCTACCACCACCTCACGCTTGAGGAAAAGGAGATTTTCGGCGTTATTATGCGCAGGGACGACGCACTTGCCGAAAAGAAATTCATCACCGTGAAGGACTTGTACGACAAGCCGTTGATTGTATCGCGCGCGAACGGCTTGGATATTTTCAGCGGCTCGCAGGCTCGCAAGCTCCAGGTCGCGGCTACATATAACCTGCTCTACAACGCCTCGCTGATGGTCGAGGACGGTATCGGCGTCGCGATTTCATTTGACGGACTTGTTGACACCTCGGAAAATTCAAGCCTCTGTTTCCGTCCGCTGTACCCCGAAATTTCCGTCAGTCCGTCGCTGATTTGGAAACGCCACCAAAAGCTGTCGATTATCTCTCAGCTTTTTATAAAGCAGTTGAGTTAACCGTATTGCCAAACCAAAAAATTCGTGCTATAATACATTCATAATAAATCTGCCACCGGGTAGGAATTGCCATGAGCATTCGCTGCGCATCGTTAGGTCTTTGAAGATGTGCATCGGATGTTTATTTTTTTGGAGGACATTATGAAGCGGTTTTTAAATTACTTTACCACGTTTGAAAAGCTGTTGTGGTGCGCGTCGGTTTTGATGATAACGGTTTCGTTTATAATATTTGACAGGAGCAATTTTCTTACGCTCGCCGCCTCGATTATCGGCGTAACCTCGCTGATTTTTATCGCCAAGGGCAACCCAATCGGGCAGATAATGATGATTATTTTCAGCCTGTTTTACGGCTGGATTTCATTTTCCTACGCCTACTACGGCGAGATTTTTACCTACCTCGGTATGTCCTTGCCGATGGCGGCTATGACGCTTGTATCGTGGCTTAAACATCCATATGAGGGTAAAAAGAGCGAGGTCGAGGTCAGCTCACTGAGCAAAGGCAAAAAGATAATTATGGTAATACTGACAGTCGTTGTCACGGCGGCGTTTTACTTCATCCTAAAATACTTCAACACCGCAAATTTGATACCGAGTACAATCTCGGTGACGACGAGCTTTGTCGCGGCATACCTGACCTTTTGCCGAAGCCCATACTACGCCCTCGCCTACGCCTGCAACGACATTGTGCTGATTGTGCTCTGGGTTATGGCGAGCATAAACGAGCCAAAATACATCTCGGTTGTAGTCTGCTTTATCGCGTTTTTGTTCAACGACTTGTACGGCTTTTTCAACTGGAACAAGATGAAAAGACGGCAAACGGTGAATACAGAGATAAAAAAATAATTTTCCTTGAATTTGTCACTGTGTTGTCAGTGTCGGTGTGATAAAATAATCTCAAACAAAGTAAAGGGAGAGATTTTAATGAAAAAAATCACCATTAACCGCGAATTAACGCTGACATACACAGACGAATTCCATAAGATGTCCGCCGACGAGCTCATCAAGTTTTGCGGAACGAGCGAAAATCACAGCGGAATTTACGACGAAGAAAACCATATGCTCATCATCGTGTCCTGGACAAACCCGGGCTTTCTCAACTATTTGACAGACGCGAAGTCGGTAATCGGCGGAGCGGAAAGATGTATGAAGAAGAACCTTCTCAATTACCGCAGAGAGGACAGCTTCAAGTGCGAAATCGCCTCAAAAAAGGCGAACGGAATACGCTTTGCCTACACACCTACCGGAACGGATATAGTTCAGGTAGGAGAGATGTCGGTTTTCCGCGCTAAACATAAGTTTTACGTAATTCAGTTCATTTCCCGAAGTGAGTACAATGCGCAAAACCGTGTTGCATACGCTGACGCGCTGCACTCCCTAAAGCTCTCGGCATAATTATAACGCTTAACCGCCGCATAACCGCGGCGGCTTTTTTATAATAGATATTGAGATTTGCGCTGAGGTGTGTTATAATAAACTGAATATATAGTAAATCAGGTGATTAGAAATGAAATTAGGTATAGTAGGACTGCCGAACGTCGGCAAGAGTACGCTTTTTAACGCAATTACTAACGCAGGAGCGCAGAGCGCCAACTATCCGTTCTGCACGATTGAGCCGAACGTCGGCGTTGTTTCGGTTCCCGACAAAAGGCTCGACAAGCTTGCCGAGATGTACGATCCCGACAAGTACACCCCTGCGACTATTGAATTTGTAGACATCGCAGGCCTTGTAAAGGGCGCTTCGAAGGGCGAGGGATTGGGCAACAAGTTCTTGTCGAATATCCGCGAGTGCGACGCGGTTGTGCACGTTGTGCGCTGCTTTGAGAACGACGACATCATCCACGTTGAGGGCAGTATCGATCCTAAGAGGGATATCGAAACGATTAACCTTGAACTGATTTTGTCTGATATGGAAATGCTCGAAAGGCGCATTGACAAGACAAAAAAGATGCTTAAGGGCGATAAAAAATATCAGCGCGACATCGACTTTTACCAGCGCGTGCTCGAAGCTCTCGAACAGGGCAAGCCTGCGAGAAGCGTTGAGTGCGACGACGAGGAGAAGGCACTGCTCAGCGAGGTTGCACTGCTGACCTCAAAGCCCGTTATCTACGCCGCGAATATGAGCGACGAGGATTTTTCGAACGGTATCGAGAGCAATCAGGGCTATCAGGAGGTCAAGAAAATCGCCGCAGCCGAGAACTCGGGAGTTCTGCCGATTTGCGCGCAGATTGAGGAAGAAATCGTTGAGATGGACGACGACGAAAAGGCTATGTTCCTTAACGACCTCGGTCTTGAGGAAAGCGGTCTTGACCGTCTTATCAAGGAGTGCTACGCTCTGCTCGGACTTATCTCATACCTCACCGCAGGCAAGCAGGAGGTAAGAGCGTGGACGATTAAAAACGGCACTAAAGCTCCCCAGGCGGCTGGTAAAATCCACTCCGACTTTGAACGCGGATTTATCAGAGCCGAGGTTATCGCCTACGACGATTTGATTGCAAACGGCAGTATGGCTGCCGCAAAAGAAAAAGGCCTTGTCCGCAGTGAGGGCAAGGAGTATGTTATGAAGGACGGCGACGTTGTGCTGTTCAGATTTAACGTGTAAAACCATATTAATGCAGAACGCGCCTTGGCACAATGCCAAGGCGCTTTTATACTTTATATTACAATGCAACGTCTATAGTTTAAGCTTCATTAGCAGCCGCAACCGCAGCCGTCGTTTCCGCAACCGTTGCCGCAGCCGTTATTGCCGCCGCAAGCGCTGCAGATGATGAGGATAAGAAGAATAATCCAGCAGCAACCGCCGTTGTTGTTTCCAAACAAGTTCATACCTCAACCTCCTTTCGTTTACATTACATACTATTGCGAAAAGAGAATTGTGTGACCGTTAGAAAAACAAAAATTGCAGGATTAAAAGTACCTCCCCCGTAACGAGTGACGGGGGAGGCTGAAATAATGTTTTATATAATTTAATTAAAATTCGGTCATCGGGTTGTACTTAACGCCGTTGTAACGGCACTCAAAGTGGAGGTGCGGACCGGTTGAGTAACCGGTTGTACCTACGTAGCCGACTACCTGACCGGCAGATACCGACTGTCCGGGAGATACCGCAACGCTGCTGAGGTGAGCGTAGATTGTCTCCTTGCCGTTGCCGTGGTCAATCCATACGTACTTGCCGTAACCGCCGCCGCAGCCGCAGCTGTAACTCTTACCATAGTCATGAGGACAATAGGTGTTGGTGTAGGCTACCGTACCGCTTGCCGCCGCAACAACCGTTGCTCCGTAAATACCGCCGCCGGCGATATCAATAGCACCGTGGTTGTAGGTGGTTCTGTCCTCGTTCCACTCCGATGACAGATAGTAGAAGCCCGGAGTAGGCCATACATATCCGCCCGAGGATGACGGTGTAACAGACGGAGTAGGTGTAGGCGTAGGAGTGTAATCGTCCTCATCATCCGAAGTGCTCGAAGAACTTGAGCTGCTCTGTGAAGAACTGCTTTGAGCCTGCTGCTGTTGCTGTTGCTGCTGTTGCTGCTTAGCCTGAGCCGCAGCCTGCTCCGCAAAATACTTAGCGATTTCAGACTCGATCTGAGCCTTTTCGTCGCCTGAATTTTTAAGGAAGTCTTTAGCCTCGTCGGTCTTGGAGTACAAATCCTTAAGGACTTCCTTGTTGGCTTCAAGAGTAGTGTTGAGCTCGTTAAGGTCGGTTTTGAGCGAAGCTTCGTTCTGCAACAGCTCCGCCTTGTTCTTTTCAAGGGTTTCCTTTTCCTTGCCGATTACATCGAGCTTGCTGTTGACGTTATCAATAAGCTCCTGGTCGTACTTTGAAAGATTTTTAACCAAGGACATCTTGTCGATAAGGTCGGTAAAGTCCTTCGCTCCGAGGATAATCTCGAGGTCGCTGGCAGATCCTGCCATATAAATCGCCCTCAGTCTTTCGCACAGAGCGTCAAGCTGAGACTCAATCTCGCCGTTGCCCTGATTAATCTTCTTTTGAGACTCGCTGATTTCGGCGTTGAGCTTTTCGATTGACTCGCGTGTTACGCTGATTTTTTCATCGAGATTATCAATTTTATTTACGAGAGCCTCGTTGTATTTTTCTTTTTCAGAAATATCATTTTGAGCGCTGTCGAGCACCTTCTGATATTCCTTGTTCTTTGAGTCGAGGTTCTGAAGCCTTTGCTGAAGTGACTCGACGCTCTCCGCGCTTGCAGAAGTAATACCCGCAGTGACGGGCACTGCGATTACGCAGACGCTGAGCAAAGCGCATAAAATCTTTTTTGCCTTTGTCATAATTTCTCCTTTCCGCTGTTACCAGCCGAGAATTTCATTACCTTCCATTTTCAAATACTTGCGGATTGAGATAAATCCACCGCAGAAGCCTACAAACAGGCCGAATAATACGAACGCGGCGGCAACGTACGGCAGAACCTCGATAAACGGAATAAAGCGGAATACCGACTGTGCGTTCTCAATTACCATACCTATGCCCTGATATACCAGCGCGAGAACTCCGGTGGAGATTGCCGCCGAGATTAGTCCGAGCACCATACCCTCAACAAGGAACGGCATTCGCACAAACGCGTTGGTTGCGCCGACAGATTTCATAATACTGATTTCGAAACGGCGCGAGTACATTGTCGCGCGGATTGTGTTCGCGATAATAAACAGCGAGATTATAAGCAGTGCGGCTACAACCGCGATTGAAATAATATTTACAAGGTTGCTGATTCGTGTCATCTTATCCGCAAAGTCCTTGCGGTTGAGGATTGTATCCTTGTCAACACCCTTAATTTGCTGAATTTTAGCTACGGTTTCCTCATACTTTGAGAGGTCGTCCATAACTACGATAAACGAATCGGGCAGGGGGTTTCTGTCCTCGATTCTCGCGAAAAGGCTGTCGCCCAAAGTACTTCTGTACTGCTCAAACGCCTTTTCCTTTGAGTAAAACTCGGCTGACTGAACGTTGTCAACCTTTTCAATCTCTTTTCCGACATAAACGGCTTCAAGCTGGGAATAACCCTGCTGAATATAAACGATGGTTTCATTGCTCTCCCCGACCTCGTCGACAAGCTTGGAGACGTTTAGCGAAAAGAGCGCAGCCGCGCCTGTGAGCACAAGGCAGCTGACGAGCACGCATACAGACGCGATACTCATAATACGGTTACTCCATACGTTCTTGAAGCCCTCTTTTACAAGATAGCCAAAGCCTTTCATATACTAAATATCCTTTCGTCAGTCGGGCACGATTACAACGTTGTCGGGGTACTGCGGCAAATCGCCGTAGTCGTCCTCGTCGTCGTAAGTCACGCCGTCATTGTTATCGGTGATTTCGTCGTCGGTGAGGTCAGTATCCTCCTCATACTCGCTGTACTCGAGGGTATAGTCGTCATCGTCGTCATCATCCGACGCGGAAATGCTTCCGCCCTTGGTATCGCCCACAACCCTTCCGCGGTCGATGGTGATTACCCTTTGGTGGAACTCGCGGACAAGCTCGTGCTCGTGAGTTACGACAAGCACGGTTGTGCCCATTCCGTTAATCTCGTTAAGAAGCTCGATAATCTCGTGCGAAAGCTCGGGGTCAACGTTACCCGTGGGCTCGTCCGCAACGATAATTTCGGGATTGTTAACAAGCGCTCTGGCAAGGCTTACACGCTGCTGCTCTCCGCCTGATAATTCGCTGGGCTTGTTTTTCATCTTGTCCTTAAGACCTACAAGGCTGAGGACGTAGGGAACTCTCTTTTTGATTGTTGCGGTGTTCTCTCCCACCGCGCGCATAGCGAACGCAACGTTGTCAAACACGTTCATTTTCTCAATCAGTCTAAAGTCCTGAAAAACGATACCCATATGGCGGCGCAGATACGGCACGTCGCGTCTTTTCATTTTAGACAGCTTGTTGCCGTTGATAATGATTTCGCCCGAGGTTGGTGTTTCCTCGTGCATAATCAGCTTCAAAAACGTACTTTTACCGGCGCCCGACGCACCTACGATAAACACGAACTCGCCCTTGTCAATGCTCAGGCTTACGTCGTGCAGGGCGTGAGTGCCGTTTGGATAAGTTTTTGATACATTTAAAAAATCAATCATAAATACACCTTGGTTTTCGAGCGGCCGTATAAACCGCCGTGATTAATACCCGCAAAAACGGGCGCAGATGTGCCCTTAACGCGGACTTCAAAAAATGCCAACGCCCTGAACACGCTTTTTTGGCGTGTTCAGGAGCGGTATTTTTAATACTTCGCGGGGCTCGCGTTCAGATACTTTTTAACCATGAGGGCTACCTTGAATACGATAGCGTCCTCAAACTCGCGCAAATCAAGTCCCGTCAGCTTTTTGATTTTTTCAAGTCTGTAAACGAGGGTGTTGCGGTGAACAAAAAGCTTTCTTGATGTTTCCGAAACGTTGAGGTTGTTTTCGAAGAAGCGCTGGATTGTGAACAGAGTCTCCTGGTCGAGAGTCTCGATTGAACCGCGCTTGAAAACCTCCTTGAGGAACATCTTGCACAGGGTTGTGGGAAGCTGATAGATAAGACGGGCGATGCCGAGGTTATCATAGCTTACGATTGTGCGCTCGGTGTCAAATACCTTTGCTACCTCAAGAGCCGACTGGGCTTCCTTAAAGGAACGCGCCAAATCCTTAATGCCTGTAACGGTTGTGCCGATACCTACAACACAGTGGGTGTAGAACTCGCTTGACAGTGTGTCCGCGATTGAGCTTGCGAGCTTTTCAAGGTCGCGGCTCTCGGTGTCGGGCTTAACCTCTTTTACAAGAGCGATTTCCTCCTCGTTAATGTTGATAACAAAATCCTTTGACTTGTCGGGGAAAAGATTTTGAACAATATCATAAGCAGAAACATCGGTTTTGGAAATAATCTTGATGAGCAGGCATACTCGGGAAACCTCGCTGTTGAAGTGGAGCTCCCTTGCCTTGAGGTAAATATCGCCGGGAAGAATGTTGTCCAGGATTACGTTCTTGATGAAGTTTGAACGGTCGTACTTTTCGTCGTAGTACTGCTTAATGCTCGCAAACGATACCGCAAGCAGGTGAGCGTACTTTTGAGCGTATTCGTCCGTGCCCTGAACAAACACGGCGTAATCGTACTTTGCGCTGTTTCCGAATGATTTATAAGTATAGCCGCTGATAACAAACGGAGCTGTTGAACTGAGGGTTTCGGAATTGATACTCTCGTTAACCTCTCCGATTTTTCCAAGCTCCGAGCAGGCAATTACAACCGAAGTCTCGTCTATAACGCCGATTGTTCTGTCTACCGCATCCTTCATCTGATGCACTATACCCTGAAATAATCTGTTAGACATATCTCTTACCTCTTTTTCTGCAATATTTTTGAAATTGGGCGCAAACCGCGTTTTGGGCGCAAAAGTTTACAATACCCTCATATACATATTACACAAAATCAGAGAAAAAATCAACCTCTATCAACAAATTTTTCGGAAAAATTTTGGGGATTTTGCATTAATGCTCCTTAATTTACGGTTATCATACCATATCAATGTGATAGATATGTGACAATTTTGTAACAAATATAATTCCCACAAAACAATATACCCATATATATGTTAGGTTATAATTAGTTAAATACTTTAAAAAGCATATAGCAGATACCAAAAAACTATATTCACGGAGGGCAGAATATGTTTCAGGCAATCACTGATTTTTTCGGCAAAGTTGATGAAGTAATGTATTATCCTATTCTCATCATCGTTCTTGCCGCCGCGGGACTTTTCTTTACGTTCCGCACCAAGTTTGTACAGATAAGGCTGTTCGGCACGGCGTGTAAGCTGATTGTCGAAAAGCCGGCTTCCTCACAAAAGGTTTCATCGTTCCAGGCGCTGATGGTCTCAACCGCTTCGCGCGTGGGAACCGGCAACATCGTCGGCGTTTCAACCGCGATTTGCCTCGGCGGACCGGGCGCGTGCTTCTGGATGTGGCTGATGTGCATTATCGGCGCGGCTTCGGCGTTTATCGAGAGTACGCTCGCGCAGATTTTTAAGCAGAAGGACAAGGACGGCAACAGCTTCGGCGGACCTGCTTATTATATAGAAAAGGCGCTTCACCTGCCGGTTGTCGCGGCAATTTTCTGCGTTTTTCTCATCGCGACCTACGCCTTCGGCTTTAACCTGCTCTGCTCGTACAATTTGCAGTCATCGTTTGCGGCGTATGACTTCTACGACGAGCTCTGGACTCCTATCATTGTCGGCGGACTTTTGGCGGCAGGCGTGGCTTTCTGCGTAATCGGCGGCGGAAAGCGCATTATCAAGCTTACCGAGAAAATCGTTCCGTTTATGGGCATCGCTTACGTTTTAATCTCACTTATTATTATTTTCGCTCACATCCCCAATATTCCCGGCGCATTCGCCTCAATTTTCCGCGACGCGTTTGACTTCAGGGCAATCCTCGGCGGATTGAGCGGCTCATGTATGGTTTACGGCATTAAAAGAGGTCTTTACTCGAACGAAGCCGGCGTAGGCTCAGCGCCTAACGCCTCAGCCTCGGCTGACGTTACCCACCCGGCTAAGCAGGGCTTGGTTCAGACCATTTCGGTTTATATCGACACAATGCTCCTCTGCACGGCAACAGCTCTTATGTGCCTGTGCTCGGGAGTTGAAAACTCCGCGGAAGCCGCAGGCGCTCCGTACGTTCAAAACGCAGTATCAACCGTATTCGGCGGCTTTGGACCTGTATTTATCACGGTGGCGATGGTGCTGTTCGCGTTCACAACGCTTATCGGCAACCTCTACTACGTTGACAACGCTCTCGCTTACCTCAACAAAAAGCGTCCGCCGTCAAAGAAGTTTATGAGATTTTTCTACATCGCCTGCGTTATTGTAATCTTTGTAGGCGCGCTTGCTCCTATGGATTTGGCTTGGAATATGGCGGATATAACGATGGGCGGAATGACGCTGATTAACATACCGTGCTGTGTTATTTTGTCGGGAGTTGCGATTAAGGCTCTGCGCGACTTTGAAAAGCAGAAAAAGAAACGCCTTAACCCGACGTTCAAGGCAAAGGATATCGGACTTGACGATTCCCAGCTGAGCTTCTGGAAATAGCATAAACAAAATTTTTCGGCATATCATATACCGAACGGAGCGATACCAGTATGAAACAAACCGCTGTGCTGACGGAATATGAAATAAAATCGAAAAAAATCAACAAACCTCTCAAAATCGGGCTTATCAGCGATTTGCACGAGCGTAAGGCTGACGATATTTTTGAGCTTCTCAAAAGTGCCGCGCCCGATATGATTGCAATTGCAGGCGATACGCTCGAACGGTTCGGTGAGGAGCATTACGAAAGAGTTAACGAGCTTAATCCGATTAAGTCGGTTTTCTTTATTATCGCGATGTATGTTGACCACGCCGTAAGGGTTATTACCCGTAACAAAAACACCGCCGAGCCCGAAAACGCCTACCGGTTTTTGAAGGCTTCGGGCAAGCTTGCGCCGTCGTTTATGAGCCTCGGCAATCACGAGGACGAATTGACGGAAAACGACCGCTCTCTTTTATCGGAATACGGTGTTACCCTGCTTGACAACAGCTCGGTTAAAGCGGAAATTAACGGCCAGGAGCTGTTAATCGGCGGATTGTCCTCGTTCTATGACGAGGAGTGGTTCAAGGGCTTTTCAGAAGAAAAAGGCTTTAAGATTTTGCTCTGCCACCACCCAGAGTACTATGACAGGTTTGTCAAGGAAACGGGCATCGACCTCGTACTGTCGGGGCACAACCACGGCGGTCAGTTCAGACTGTTCGGCAAGGGTTTAATATCCTCGTCATCAGGGCTGTTCCCGAAATATGACAGGGGAATTTTTGAAAACCGCCTTGTGATTTCCGCAGGCTGCTCAAACACCGCGGCAGTTCCGAGACTTTGCAACCCCAGAGAAGTTGTAATTATAAAACTATCACCCGAATAAAATGGAAAACATTACATACAACGGATTTTTTACCCTGCAATGGCACATCACTCACCGTTGCAATCTCAGGTGCAGTCACTGCTATCAGGACGACTACAGCGCGTTTTCTTCGAGAAAATCGCTTGAAGCTGTATTAAATCAGTATTCTCGCCTTTTGGAAGAATATGGCTTTAAGGGATATTTGAATATTACGGGCGGAGAGCCCCTCGCCCATCCCGATTTGTTTTGGCTGCTTGAAGAAGCCGGAAACCGCGGAATTACCACCGCCGTTCTGACGAACGGAACGTTAATAGGCAGGCGCGAGGCGGCAGAGCTGAAACGGCTCGACGTCGACTATGTTCAGGTAAGCCTTGACGGTCTGCGCGAAACTCACGATAAAATCCGCGGCGAGGGAAGCTTTGACCTCGCAATTCGCGGAATAAGGGAGCTTAAGGCTCAGGGGATTTACGTCACTGTCGCCTTTACCGCCCAGCGTGAGAATCACAAGGAGCTGAGCAGGCTCGCAGACTTCTGCAACAACCTCGGCGCGGACAAGCTCTGGTTTGACCGCGTTGTAATTCCGAAGGATGAGGACAAGAACAACCTGTCGCTCAGCTCAAAGGAATACTCGGCACTGTGCCGAAAGGCTTCAAGGCTGAACAGGCAGGGCAAAATCTCATGCGCGAGAGCTTTGCAGTTTATTCCCTGCAAAGAAAAAAACATCTACTCATGCAACGCAGGCAGCCGCCTGCTGGCGATTTTGGCAGACGGCACGGTTATGCCGTGCAGAAGATTGCCGATAGAAGTCGGCAACGTCACGCAAAGCGAGCTTTTGACCATATACCGCGAAAGTCCTGAGTTAATCAAGCTCCGAAAATCGGAGATACCCGAAAAATGCAAACCGTGCAAATACGCACAAAGCTGTCGCGGCGGCGCAAAGTGCATAGCCTGCGCAAAATCAGGCAGGTACGACATCCCCGACCCCGACTGCCCGTTAATTTAATAAACAAATAAAGAGCTGTGAAGATATTAAGCTGATACTTATTCTTCACGGCTCTTTTAATGTTTTTTCAATATAATATTTTATCAGTCTCCGTCAAATACGATTTTGTGCGGTTCATATCCGTCGCTAAATCCGGATTATCCTGCTTCATCAGTTCAATCAGCTTATGTATGTTTTCCGAATCCTGCTGAATTGCCTGATATTCTTCCTCGGTGATACCGACAAGCTGAATAAAATCGACTTTTCCGTTGAGTGTATCCAGTGATTGTGCCGAGGTATCGGCAACGGTAATCAATGAGGTGATTTTGGAATCTGTTCCTGCGTGCAGTGGCGTACCGCCGTGGATACATTCAAATGGCTCAAACCAACGCTCCGAGGTGTAGGTGTAGCGTGCAAGGTTAGACAGCATATTCAGCGCCCACATACATTCTTCCGCCGAATCAGCCTTGAGCTTCAAGGTCATCTCATATCCCCAACGGCTATATTCTCCGCCGAAGGCTTTTTCGTCGGCGTACAACTCTGTCATGCCATAGGTCACGATATGGCGGCAGCCGTTACCCATGTCGTAAACAGAAAAGCCATCTAAATATTCGTCTCCGCCGAACATCGCGCGTGACTGAATATTTGTTCCGTAATGCGCCGGCTTCTGCCCCGGATACAGGCGGTCAAATTCCGCGTCAATCGCTTCCCATCCGGGAGCCCATTCGTCATCCTCTTTCATTCTTTTGATGTATTCTTCTTTTGTCATAATATCCTCCTAAAATCACTTCATAATCTTTCATATACTTTTCAGCTAAACCGATTCGGCAGCCGCTTTCTGCTCCAGCAAAGCGCGAAGCCAGCCGTCATATATGGTCATGCGGCTGTAATAGCATATCGCTGTATATTTGTTTATATCAACATCCTCGCTTGAAACGCACCAAAACCCTTCGTCAGCGTTTTGAAACAACGTTCTGTAGCGGCGGTTCATCATATCGTAGGTCACATGCACCAAGCGTAACCTCTGTTCTTGCCGCAGCGAGCCGCATTGACGGTAAAAATTGTAGAGGAACCGCAAGGTCTTTTCATCGGGAACAATGCCGAAGTACACAAACGCCGGTGCTTGCTCAAACAGATTCAGTCCCTCGGGCTGTGTGATTTCAAAAGTCTGACAATACTTTTCCGCGTCGGGAATTTGATAGAATTTCTTTTTGACAATGTACCGATGAAGTAAATACGGTACTGCCGCCAGATAAAACCCAAGCGGAAACAAAAAGAAAAGTCCTAACCGCGCAATCGCTATGGTCGCCGCGAAAAAAATGAAAATAACGAACAATACCAAGATAACTTCCTGCACCGGGTGCTGTTTGGAGTGGAGCTCTATGATACAGCGGTTGCGTTCCTGCTCCGCTTTGTCGCGCTTCCGCAGCCAAATTACAAGAGGAGAGACAAAAATCGCGAAGGTGCCGAACATCGTTAAAAAGACAACCGACCCCAAAATATAATCATGGTTATAATCATTAAGATTGACAAGCAGCACGATAAATGCTGCCAGCACCAACCCCCAGCCAATCAGCTGCCAGATAAGATAGGTGTGTTTTTGATAAAAATTCATATTTGTACGCTTTCTTTAGTGTAATTTAAACTATTATGGATTTCTTCAATTACTGCTATAGCAGCAAACTCTATATTACTCATTGTGTTTTTGATATCATCTGTCTTGCTTTTCAATAAAAATCGGTTTACTTTCGTCGTCCTTCTCAAAATTCCGGCTGTCAATTCTGATAAATGCGCTTCCGGTTTTTGCGTGCAAATACGGTATAATGTCCGGATCATAATTACAAATCGTGTTAAGCGCAAAAATGTTATGATGATTCGGGTCACTCATATATTTATCATCCTCGTTGCCTGCCATAAAGCGCCAACCGCTGTCGGGATATTCGGACATGGGATTTTCCCGCACCATATATCCTACCTTGTAGCCTTCTACGGTGATTTTGTCTGAAACGATACACCCTTCTCCGTTTGGCTCGTTCCATTCGATTAAGTTGTTTACTTTTATAGGTATAAATTTCTTCTTTTTCTGTTTCATTTTTGCTCTCCTTTCAAAACGAAATATTCTGATGACCGGTTTTTGTTACAAGTGCCTGCTTGGCAAGCCGCAATGATTCCTCATATCTGCCCTGCATAAAGGCAAGACGGGAATCGGTAACGATTAGTTTAACTGTGTCTGATAATACTTGTTGCATTGTTCACCTCAAACAGTTCAGCATTGTTAATTTGCTCCCAAACTCTTAGCGTTGCAAATAATACTTGCTAATTTTACTAAGTAATTAAGCTATTTCCGAAATTATTAGATTACTTAACCCACATGTAATCGTAAGGAAAAAAGTGAGCCCGTTTTCTAACTGTTTAATATATTGCTTAATTCAATTAACGTTTGGGTTTATTTACGTATTGCTAAATTGAACATTCTATCAAATTAATTTTTCTCAAACTCGTTAGCTTCTCTTTCGTTTTCTTGTTCAATTTCTTCATCAATTTCCTTATGCATTTGGAGTAAATTTTCAAGAATTTCACATGTTGTTTCTCTATCATTCTCGTACAACAAGCAAGGAACATCTTCTTTACTTAATTCTCGATATAGATTAATAATCTGTTTAATCATTTCATCATCTATATGATCACACGACATAATAAATTCTTGATTGTTTATCCTCTTTTTTATATCTGAAATAGAGATGTCTGTATATTTTCTGACAATCTTTACGATTTGAGCAGAAAAAGCAGTTTTCGATATTTTTATTGCAACATATCCCATAATATCTCCTTAAAATTCAATAATGGTTTTTATTGGCTTTCCCGGCAAACTATTTTTGTAATTTCCGCCATGCCATCCATTTATTAAAGTAGCGGTCGTCGTTGTCCGCGTCGTATTCAACAGCCTTTTTGTAAGCTTTGATTGCGCTTTCGTAATCCTCGCGCGACATATATGCGTTGCCTGCACATTGGTGCGCGTCGGAATTTTTGCGGTCGATGTCAAGTGCCTGCTTGGCAAGCCGCAATGACTCCTCATACCTGCCCTGCATAAAGGCAAGACGGGAATCGGAAATAAATATTTTGATTGTATCTTCTAATCTTTGCTGCATATTATACCTCGTTTTTTATCTGAATAATCCACTCTTCAAAAACTTCCGCCGGAGATTTATCACTAGTTTCTGAATAAGCTTCATAACCATAATCTGCATCAAAAGACTCTGTATTAACATCATATACAAGTTTAAATTCATTTGGACAAGAATGCTCGTATTTTTTGCAAGCTTCAATCAATTTTTCCAAATCCTCATCGCCAACATCTAAAAATTCTTCAGATTCATATTCACCTGCGATTTCCCCTACAGTTTTGACTTTATCTCCGATTTTAAAGAATGCATTGAACATCCTTTCGTGGCTAGACTGATAAAAGAAAACAAATATTTTATCAGCGAAAACATTTGAATTTTCTAAGTACTCTAAACATAATGCAATAGTGTCAGATTGAATCGCCGTAAATAAATCTTCAAAACCTAAAATCATATATTACTCCTTTCTTTAGTTTAGGAAAGTATGTCTGTGCTGTCTTCCATCAATCATATATGATACTTTATATGATGACGGTCTGCGAGACCCACTAGAATACTCAAGTTTAACTTTGACATTCCTTAATTAATTCTTCCGGAACATCATCTTTCTTAATAAAATCTGTTATCATAATATGTACCTCCTGTTATTTTAGCAAGAATTCAATATCCAACTTGTATATTTTAGTGCTAGCGGGTGGTATTGCTGTTTTTCATTTTCATTTATATAACTACCCAAAATCAATTTTCGTTACAAGTGCCTGCTTAGCAAGCCGCAGTGATTCCTCATACCTGCCCTGCATAAAGGCAAGTCCGGAATCGGTAACGATTAGTTTTACTTTATCTGTTAATGCTTGTTGCATAGTAATCCTTAT
>Ga0310695_10000897_pt1 | contig 72922 bp, 58 predicted proteins | sample RumenRJG_04DNA_FD_203882 | JGI IMG/M metagenome (GOLD analysis project Ga0310695, IMG submission 203882) | Bovine rumen microbial communities from Lethbridge, Alberta, Canada - RJG_04 (v2) (version 2) | ecosystem: Host-associated > Mammals > Digestive system > Stomach > Rumen | place: Canada... | reverse complement strand
CTCAATGATGGTTCACACAAGGTAAAAGTAGTTGCAGATTATTATGATGACTACTCAACAACCATCAAAGTCAAGAAAAACAAAACGGCATTTGACCTGACGCTGACCGAGAAGACTGATGCTGAATCGCAATATATGCTGGCAGTCAACTACTATGAGGGTCGTTCAGGCTTCCCGCAAAATTACTCCGAGGCAGTCAAGCGTTATCTCAATGCCGCCAACAAGGGCCATGCGGAAGCGCAAAACTGGGCTGGTTATTGCTATCACTATGGCCATGGGGTCACAAAAGATGACACCGAAGCGGTCAATTGGTTCTACAAAGCAGCAGAACAGGGCAATGCTTCGGCGCAGCGTCGTTTAGGTTTGTGCTATGAGAATGGCTGGGGCGTAACTCAAAACTATACTGAGGCCGTTAAATGGTTACGCAAAGCAGCAGAACAAGGACATGCTGGTGCACAATGCAATCTGGGTTGGTGCTACGAGAAAGGTCATGGCGTAACCCAAAGTTACACCGAAGCCGTCAATTGGTACCGCAAAGCAGCCGAGCAAGGACATGCTACTGCACAAAACAATCTGGGTTACTGCTATCATCATGGCAATGGCGTGACGCAAAGTTACACCGAGGCCGTCTACTGGTACCGCAAAGCTGCTGAGCAGGATGATGCTAGAGCACAATGCAATCTGGGTTACTGCTATGACAAAGGCAATGGCGTAACACAAAGTTACACCGAAGCCGTCATGTGGTACCGCAAAGCCGCTGAGCAAGGAAATGCCCATGCACAGAACAATCTGGGTATCTGCTATGACGAAGGCAATGGAGTAACGCAGAGTTACACCGAGGCCGTCAACTGGTACCGCAAAGCCGCTGAGCAAGGAAATGCTAATGCACAGAACAATTTGGGTTTGTGCTATGAATCAGGGCATGGAGTGACGAAAGATTACACTGAGGCTGTCAATTGGTACCGAAAAGCGGCAGAGCAAGGATATGCCAATGCACAATGTAACTTAGCATTCTGCTATGAAAAAGGGCAAGGGGTGACGAAAAGTTACGACGAAGCAGCCAAGTGGTACCGCAAGAGCGCGGAACAAGGATTCGCCAGAGCCCAAAACAATTTGGGATGGTTCTATTACAACGGCTATGGAGTAACGCAGAGTTATACCGAAGCCGTTAAGTGGCTCCGCAAAGCCGCAGAGCAAAAATATGCCGCTGCGCAATGCACCTTGGGTTATTGCTATGAAAAAGGTCTGGGCGTGACAAAAAGCGAAACCGAAGCCGTAAAGTGGTACCGAAAGTCAGCAGACCAAGGATGGGCTGGGGCACAAAATAATATGGGGGTTTGCTATGAACTAGGCATTGGCGTAAATAAAGACAAACAGGAAGCCATCAAGTGGTATCGCAAAGCCGCTGAGCAAGGATCTACAGATGCAAAGAATAACCTGAAACGGCTGGCTTATTGACGGAATCCACAGATTGATATAAAATGAACTAATAATAATTAACCTCTTATAATGATGATGAAACGATTAAATCACTTATTGGTTGCATTGGCGCTGATGATTGGTGGCGGTGCTGTGGCGCAGATTTACATTCCCGGCGGGTCCATCAAGCCGCCCGAGCCGACAAGACAACCTCTTCCTCCCAAGCCGCCTGTGTCAACCAAGGCCAAGTACTATTACGTGACCTTTACCTGCAACGCCCCGTATGCTGACATGTTCATCGACGACGAAAACATGGGTGGGATACATGGAACACGAGAATTGAAACTTAAGGCCGGTTCACATGTGGTTGAATTGTACGAGTCATGCTATAACAACTATTCTACCACCATCAATGTGAGCGGTGACAACAAGTCATTCCATTTCAATTTAATCGAAAAAACAGATCCCAGTTCACAGTGCTACTTGGGCATCTACTATCATGGCGGCAGTGATGGATACCCTCAAGACTATGCTAAGGCGGTCGAACACTTCCGCAATGCCGCGGAACAAGGAGACATTTGTGCACAGGCCAATTTGGGTTTATGTTATGAAATGGGCCATGGCGTGGCACAAGATTATTCTGAGGCGGCTAAATGGTATCAAATGGCTGCAGAAGAGTTTGATAACATTCCAAAGAAGTTGGGTGAATTCTACGAGAAGGGCTTAGGAGTAACACAAAGTTACACCGAAGCCGCCAAGTGGTACAAAAAAGCGGCAGACCATGGAGATGTTACCGCACAAAGCAATTTGGGCAGATGCTATTTAAAACAAAAAGATTATTCCGAGGCAATCAAATGGTATAAGAAAGCCGCTGAAAAAGGAAACGCTGAGGCACAGGCCGATTTGGGCTACTGCCTTTATAAAGATTATAAGGCAGGTATCAAATGGTATCAAAAAGCTGCCGAGCAGGGACACGCTGGCGCACAATACAATTTAGGCTACTGCTATGAGCATGGTGATGGAGTGAAAACCGATTACTCTGAAGCCCTCAACTGGTACCGAAAAGCGGCTGAACAGGGATTGGCATTGGCAAATTTTAAGTTAGGTTATTTCTACACCTACGGTATGGGAGTGGAGAAGAACTATACCGAAGCCGCCAATTTGTTCCGCAAAGCCACAGAACAAGAGCTTGTTGATACAATTTACAACTTAAACAACGGAGAAGAAATATCTGATTACATAGATGCCTCAGGATGGTATCTAAAAGCCTTGGAACAGGGTGATGCCGATGCCCAATGTAAATTGGGAGATTTCTACACAGTAGATTTTAGGTCTACACATTATGATCGTACTAAGGGCAAAGAGTGGTACCGTAAAGCTGCAGAACAGGGACACGCCAGAGCGCTATGCAATTTAAGCTTGTGCTACGAATGGGGTAGTGGTGTGGAAAAAGATAAACAGGAGGCTGCCAGATTACTCAAACAATCGGCAGAACTAGGATATGCCAGAGCGCAGTATTATTTGGGATGTGACTATGAATATGGCTGGTTGGATTTAAAGAAAGATAATGCTGAAGCTGCCAAGTGGTTCCGAAAAGCAGCGGAACAGGGCAATTCTGATGCTCAATACCATCTCGCCCAATGCTATAAAGAAGGTAAAGGTGTGAAGAAAAATAAGCAGGAAGCAATCTATTGGTACAGGAAAGCGGCGGAACAGGGCAATTCTGATGCACAATACGAATTAGGTTATATCTACGAAAAAGGCTGGGGTGTTGAAAAGGATCTCACTGAAGCCGTCAAATGGTACCGAAAAGCCGCTGAGCATTATAATAGCCATGCCGAAGATGCTCTTAAGCGGCTTGGGTACTGATGATTATTGCATTTATCAACAAAATCATATAGAGTATGATGAAACGATTGAATTGCATTTTGGTAGCGGTGGCGCTGATGGTCGGCGGCACTGCTGTGGGACAGATCAACATTCCCGGGGGTTCCATTCAGAAGCCGCCCGTGCCAGCCGCCAAGCAGCGGCAAAAGCCGAAAAAGCAGGCCAGGCCGAAAAAGCAGGCCCAGGCAAAGGTCAAGTACTATGATGTGACATTTAACTGCAACGCCTACGACGCCGACCTGTACATAGACGGCGACTATGTGGGTGATGCCAATACCATCTGGACCTTGAAGGCCGGCTCGCACACCGTCAAGGTGGTCACCGACTACTACAACGACTACTCGACCACTGTCAATGTCAGCGGCAGCAATAAATCCTTTGACCTGACGCTGACCGAGAAGACCGATGCCGAATCGCAATATATGCTGGGTATCAACTACTACGAGGGACGCTCCGGCTTCCCGCAAAATTACTACGATGCCGCCAAACGCTTCCTCAATGCCGCCATCAAGGGCCATGCCACCTCACAAAACTGGATAGGTTACTGCTATGCCCATGGCAAGGGCGTAACACAGAATTACACCGAGGCCGTCAAGTGGTACCGCAAAGCGGCTGAACAAGGAAATGCTGCTGCACAAAGCCATCTAGGTTACTGCTACGATGAGGGCAAGGGCGTAACACAGAATTACACCGAGGCCGTCAAATGGTACCGAAAAGCAGCTGAGCAGGGATATGCTACTGCACAAAACAATCTGGGTTACTGCTATGAGGCTGGCAACGGTGTAACGCAAAGTTACACCGAGGCAGTCAAATGGTACCGTAAAGCCGCTGAGCAAGGAAATGCTGCTGCACAAAACAATCTGGGTTTATGCTATCACAAAGGCAATGGCGTAACGCAAAGTTTCACCGAGGCTGTCAAATGGTTCCGAAAAGCCGCTGAGCAAGGATATGCTGACGCACAATACAATCTAGGTTACTGCTATGACCATGGCAATGGCGTGACGCAAAGTTACACCGAGGCTGTCAAGTGGTACAGCAAAGCTGCTGAGCAAGGAAATGCTGATGCACAAAACAATCTGGGTTTATGCTATCACAAAGGCAATGGCGTAACGCAAAGTTTCACCGAGGCTGTCAAATGGTTCCGAAAAGCCGCTGAGCAAGGATATGCTACTGCACAAAACAATCTGGGTTACTGCTATTACTACGGCAATGGCGTAACCCAAAGTTACACCGAGGCCGTCAAATGGTACCGAAAAGCCGCTGAGCAAGGTAATGCCGCCGCGCAAAACAATCTGGGTTACTGCTATGAAGAAGGTAATGGCGTGACAAAGAGCGTAACCGAGGCCGTGAAGTGGTACCGCAAAGCCGCCGCCCAAGGTGATTCTGATGCCAAAGATAACCTGAGACGGTTGGGTTATTGATGACTATTGTATTCATGGCATAAACTGAGGATTATGATGAGACGATTGAAATGGATATGGGTGGCGGTGGCGCTGATGGTCGGTGGCACTGTTGTGGGGCAGATCCAGATTCCCGGGGGCTCCATCAAGCCGCCCCCACCGCCTGTTCAACAACGGCAGAAACCCAGGCCCAAGACCAGACCCAAGCAAGAGGAGCCACAGCAGGCATCAAAGCCAACACAAAAACAGAAACAGAAGCCGCAGGTCAAGTACTATGATGTGACCTTCACCTGCAATGCTCCCGATGCCGACCTGTATATCGACGGCGACTATGTGGGCGACGCCAACACCAGCCAGTCGCTCAAGGCGGGCTCGCATGCAGTGAAAGTGGTCACCGACTACTACAACGACTACTCCTCTACCCTTCATGTCAACGGCAAAAAGAGCGTTAACCTGAGGCTGACCGAGAAAACCGATGCTGAATCCCAATACTACCTGGGCACCAACTACTATGAGGGTCGCTCTGGTTATCCCAAGGACTATGGTCAAGCCGTCGTCCACTACCACAAGGCTGCCGAGCAAAATCATGCCTTAGCGCAAACCAACCTGGCCTGGTGCTATGAAAAAGGCTATGGTGTGCCCCAGAATATTGATGAAGCCATCTACTGGTACAAAAAAGCTGCCAACCTGGGTGAGAAATCGGCACAGATCAACCTGGGAATTTTTTACTATTCTGGCAAATTCGTGCCTCAGGACGATGTCCAAGCCACCCAATGGTACCGCAAAGCCGCTGAGCAAGGCGACTCAACGGGGCAATGGATGTTGGCCCTGAGTTATTATATGGGCACTGGGGTCACACAGAGCTATACCGAAGCCGTCAAGTGGCTCAAAGCGTCGGCTGACCAAGATTGTGCCATCGCATTGGACTTCCTGGGATTGTGCTACCTGAGAGGCGATGGCGTGGAGCAAAGCTACGCCGAGGCCGTCAAGTGCTACCGCAAATCGGCAAGTAAAGAATATTCTGGCGCGCAATATGACCTGGGTCACTGCTATTTAGAGGGTTGGGGCGTAGAACAAGACTACGCCGAGGCGGTGAAATGGTTCCGAAAAGCAGCCGAGCAGGGATATGCCGAGGCACAGACCGATTTGGGCTACTGCATCATCAACGGTGTGGGTACAAGCCAGAGCTACAGCGATGCGGTGAAGTGGTTCAAGAAGTCGGCCGAGCAAGGCTGCGCGTCGGGGCAAAATGCTTTGGGCAACTGCTATGAGACCGTCGAGGATTATGACAATGCCCTCTATTGGTATAAAAAGGCCGCTGACCAAGGATATGCCGATGCGCAGTACCAGCTGGGTATGTGCCTGCTTGAGGGCAAAGGAATAAGAACCAACCATGCCGAAGCCGTCAAGTGGCTTGAAGCCGCTGCCAAGCAGGGAAACGCAAGAGCCCAATACCAACTGGGTGTCTGCCACGAAAAAGGCTATGGCATGGGGAAGGACAAAAAAGAGGCCCTCAAGTGGTATAGCAAAGCTGCCGATCAGGGCTATGAAGAAGGCATTGCCGCATTGAGGCGGCTGGGGAAATGACATGTTGTGGTTAAGGGTTAAAGACGAGAGCCACTCTCCCTTATCTTTAGACATTAACCGAAGAGCAGGTCAGCCATTTGCAGAATATGAAATAAGGACTAAACTGAGTTGATTATGAAAATAAAACGATTATTGAATTGGTTTTTGGTGGCGGTGGCGCTGATGGTCGGCGGCACTGCAGTGGGACAGATCCAGATTCCCGGGGGAGGTATCACGAAGCCGCCATTGCCACCTGCCAAGAAGTGCAAGACCTGCGGCAAGACCGTGGACAACTGCCAATACAAGGGCCACCACCCAGCACAAAAAAAATGCAAGACCTGCGGTAAGCTCGTCAGTCAGTGCAAATATAAGGGGCGCCACCCCAATGCACAAGTCTATGATGTAACCTTCACTTGCAACGCCTACGATGCCGACCTGTACATCGACGGCGAATATGCGGGCGAGGCCAATACCACATGGACACTCAAGGGAGGTTCACACAAGGTAAAAGTAGTTGCTGATTATTACAATGACTACTCGACCACCATCAATGTCAGCAGCAGCAACAAGTACTTTGACTTGACGCTGAGTGAGAAAACCGATGCCGAATCACAGTACCAGTTAGGTGCCAACTTCTACGAAGGCCGCTCCGGCTTCCCTCAAAGCTACAGCCAGGCAGCCAAACATTATCGCAATGCTGCTGACAAGGGACTTGCAGCTGCTCAGCACTGGCTGGGTTACTGCTATGACTATGGCAAGGGCGTGACACAAAGTTACACTGAGGCCGTCAAGTGGTACCGAAAAGCAGCGGAACAGGGACATACTACTGCACAAAACAATCTGGGCTACTGCTATAAACATGGCAACGGCGTGACTCAAAGTTACACCGAAGCGGTCAAGTGGTACCGAAAAGCAGCAGATCAGGGTAATGCCATGGCACAAAACAATCTGGGCGTATGCTACGAAGATGGTAACGGCGTGACACAAAGTTATACTGAGGCCGTAAAGTGGTACCGAAAAGCGGCAGAACAGGGTAACGCTTACGGGCAATACGATTTGGGTTACTGCTATGCCCATGGCAATGGTGTGACACAAAGTTACACTGAAGCAGTCAAGTGGTTTCAAAAAGCAGCGGAGCAGGGTGATGCCATGGCACAAAACTGGCTGGGCTACTGCTATCAACATGGCAAGGGCGTGACGCAGAGTTATACTGAAGCGGCTAAATGGTACCGTAAAGCTGCCGAACAGGGAAATGCTTCTGCACAAAACAATTTGGGCTACTGCTATGACCATGGCAATGGCGTGACGCAAAGTTACATCGAAGCCGTCTACTGGTACCGCAAAGCTGCTGAGCAAGGAAATGCTTCTGCACAAAGCAATCTGGGTGTGAGCTACGAGAGGGGCAATGGCGTAACCCAAAGTTATACCGAGGCAGTCAAATGGTACCGAAAAGCCACCGAACAAGAAAATACTTGGGCGCAAAACAATCTGGGTAACTGCTATTACTACGGCAATGGCGTAACCCAAAGTTACACCGAGGCAGTCAAGTGGTATCGAAAAGCCGCTGAGCAAGGAAATGCTTCTGCACAAAATATGCTTGGTTACTGCTATGAAAATGGTCAAGGGGTTACACAGAGCAAAACCGAGGCCGTCAAGTGGTACCGAAAAGCAGCCGAGCAAGGTAATTCTAAAGCTAAAAACAACCTGAAACGGTTGGGTTATTAAACGCAGTCGCTTGGCTCTAGAACTATGCACGGTTTGTCTGGATCAAGCGCAACAGGTGCAGTCATCGGAGCCTTGCCCGCTAACCAGATGTTGGTCGGCGGGCAAGGCTCGTTTTTGCCTCAGGGGTCCAATATCACATGGTATGTCATCGTCGGAATTCATTTTATACATTAACTGGGGTATTTCATCCAAAAAGGATTGATTTATTTGGCATAAATGTTCACGAAGTGATAACTTTGCATCATCGAACTCAAGAAATATTAATCCATATAAAAACTCTTTACATCATGAAACGAATTACTGCTATCCTATTAACCTTGGCGCTGATGGTCGGCGGCACTGCAGTGGGACAGATCAACATTCCCGGGGGTTCCATCAAGCCGCCCGTTCCGCCCGTCAAACAACGACTGAAACCCAAAGCCAAGGCCTATACAAGACCTAAAAATACGGCGAAGCAACAGGTCAAGTACTATGATGTAACTTTTACCAGCAACGCTTACGACGGCGACCTCTACATCGATGGCGACTATGTGGGCGATGCCAACATCAAATGGACATTGAAGGCGGGCTCGCACACCGTCAAGGTGGTCACCGACTACTATAACGATTACTCGACCACTGTCAATGTCAGCAGCAATAAGTCTGTCGAGCTGCCGCTGACCGAGAAAACCGATGCCGAATCACAATACCAGCTGGGCATCAACTACTACGAGGGCCGTTCAGGCTTCCCGCAAGACTATACAGTGGCCGCTGAACATTTCCTTTATGCCGCCAACAATGGACATGCCAAGTCACAAAGTTGGATTGGGTATTGCTATCATCATGGGAAAGGGGTGACACAGAATTACACCGAAGCCGCCCAATGGTACCTAAAAGCCGCTGACCAAGGAGATGCTTCGGCACAATCTAACTTAGGAGTTCTCTATCATACGGGGAAAGGGGTGCCGCAAAGTTACACCGAGGCCGTCAAGTGGTACCAAAAAGCAGTGGAGCAACAATACGCCAATGCACAAAATAATTTGGGCTTCTGTTATGAACATGGCCTAGGTGTCACACAAGACTATTCTAAGGCTTTTGAGTTGTACCAAAAAGCGGCGGCACAAGATGATGCCACTGCCCTGAACAATCTGGCCCAGTGCTATAAAAGAGGTCATGGTGTAGAAAAAGATTTAGAGACGGCTTTCAAATTACATCAATTGGCAGCAATATTGGGAGATGCCGCAGCACAAAACAACCTAGGTGTATGCTATGAGAACGGAACCGGCGTTGAGAAAGACTATAACATGGCTGTTTACTGGTACCAAAAAGCGGCAGATCAAGGAGACATCGTTGCCAAATACAACTTGGGCATGTGCTACTACCTGGGTAATGGCCTTCCACAAAGTTACTTCGAGGCTGCTAAGCTGTTCTGGGAAACAGCTGAACAAGGCTATGCCCTCTCTCAGTATAGGCTCGGCTATTGCTTTGAGGCGGGCCTAGGTGCTGAACAGAACTATTCCGCTGCTGCCGATTGGTATCGCAAAGCAGCTGAACAAGGTCATGCCGATGCGCAGAACACCCTGGGTGTATGCTATTTTGCAGGCCGAGGCGTTACCCAAAGTTACACCGAGGCCATCGAATGGTTCCGAAGGGCGGCCAAACAAGGCAATGCCTCAGCACAATGCAACCTGGGCAACTGCTATTTTGATGGCATGGGTGTGAAAAAGGACAGGAAAGAGGCTGTCAACTGGTACTACCAGGCCGCCGCCAAAGGTCTCGCCGAAGCTCAATATAAGTTGGCAGGCTGCTATTATCATGGATATGGTGTGAAAAAGAATAAGCAAGAAGCTATCAACTGGTACCAGAAAGCGGCCGACAATGGTTATCATGAAGCCCGAGTGGCATTGTGGGAGCTTGGGCACTGATATGCCACTGAATGTTTAACAATAAACAATACCTGATTATGAAACGATTGAATTGCATATTGATTGCGGTGGCGCTGATGGTCGGCGGCACTGCTGTGGGACAGATCAACATTCCCGGGGGTTCCATTCAGAAGCCACCCATACCACCCGCAAAACAGCGCACTAAGCCGAAAAAGAAGGCCATTCCGAAAAAGCAAGCCAAGTACTATGATGTAACTTTTACCAGCAACGCTTACGACGGCGACCTCTACATCGATGGCGACTATGTGGGCGATGCCAACATCAAATGGACATTGAAGGCGGGCTCGCACACCGTCAAGGTGGTCACCGACTACTATAACGATTACTCGACCACCATCAATGTAAGCAGCAGCAATAAATCCTTTGACCTGACGCTGACCGAGAAGACCGATGCCGAATCGCAATACCAGCTGGGTTTTAACTACTATGCGGGGCGTTCTGGCTTCCCTTGGAACCAAACCCTAGCCACCGAACACTTCCTCAACGCCGCCAACCAAGGGCACGCAGATGCACAATCTTGGTTAGGATACTGTTATATTAAAGGTAACGGTGTGACAAAGAATTATACTGAAGCCGTCAAGTGGAGCAAAAAAGCAGCGGAGAAAGGAGACCTCTGGGCCATGAGCGCTTTGGGTTATTGCTATTATTATGGACTTGGGGTAACGAAAGATTATAACGAAGCCGCCAAGTGGCTGAAAAAAGTAGCGGAACAAGGAAATGCTACGGCACAAAAAAATCTGGGAATTTGCTATGAAAACGGGCATGGCGTCACGCAAAGTTACGCCGAGGCTGTCAACTGGTACCGCAAAGCCGCTGAGCAAGGAGATGCTGATGCACAATACAATCTGGGCTACTGCTATTACTATGGCAATGGCGTAACGCAAAGTTACACCGAGGCCGTCAAGTGGTACCGAAAAGCCGCTGAGCAAGGAGATGCTGATGCACAACGAAATATGGGTGTATGCTACGAGATGGGCAATGGCGTAAATAAGGACAAGCAGGAGGCCGTCAAGTGGTACCGAAAAGCAGCAGAGCAAGGTAATTCTAATGCCAAAGACGACTTAAAACGGCTGGGATACTAAGTATCCATCTCTGCTGGTGGGAGTTTTTCCAGGAGGCGCTCGACCAGGCGCGGTAGGGCGTAGTCATCAATGTCTTGCTCGTTGACCCAGATGTAGTCGGCGGGCAAGACTGGTTTTTGGGTGGGCTCGGCGAGGTAGAAGTCGGCGAGCAGGATGCGGTGGGTGAGCACATGCTTCACGCCGCGAGCAAGCAGCGTGAGCGGACAGCCCAGATCGGGCAAAGGGGCATTCTCGACGAGAAGGGGCTCCCACAGACCTTGCCAGATGTCCCCCGCGGGGCGGCGGCGCAGGGCAGTCAGGCCCTTGTGGCGGATATAGATATAGGTGAATCGCCGCTCTTGGATTTTGAGTTTCTTCTCCTTGACAGGAAGCAGGTCAACACGGCCTGTGCGCAGGGCATCACAGGTGCCAGTCACGGGGCAGTCGATGCAGCGCGGTGAGCGCGGCGTGCACCATGTGGCCCCGAAGTCCATCATCGCCTGATTGAAGGCCGATGCGTTGTCGTGTGGCAACAGTTCCTGGGCCAGCGCCTCGAAGGTGCGCTTGCCGCGTGTGGTGTTGATGGGAACATCGATGCCGTAGTGGCGCGCCAGCACCCGATAGACATTGCCGTCGACAGCGGCAGCCGGCAGGTCGAACGCCATCGACCCCACGGCGGCAGCAGTGTAGTCCCCCACCCCTTTCAGGGCGCGCAGCCCCTCGATAGTGCACGGGAAACCGCCCCGCTCAACAATCTGCCGTGCCGCGGCGTGCATGTTGCGGGCGCGGCTATAGTAGCCCAAGCCCTGCCACAGGCGCAGCACCTCGTCCTCGCTGGCATCGGCCAGCGCCTCGACCGTGGGAAATGCCGTCATGAAGCGCAGCCAGTAGTCACGGCCTTGCTCGATGCGCGTCTGCTGCAGGATGACCTCACTCACCCAGATGCCGTATGGGTCAGTGATACCACGCCAAGGCAGTTCACGGCCATTGGCCGCAAACCACTCCAGCAATGCCGTCGTAAAGCCCGTTTGAACCTTATTATCTGTCGAGAATGATTGCATCGATGTTCTTGAAGTTCTTCCAGTTCTTGGCGCTCTTATAGGCAGGAACGGAAGAGTCGGGGACCCGAAGTTCCACCTTGTTGTTGCTCACGCCGTCGAGTTTGGGCGGCAGCACCGCAAGGCACTGAATAAGGTTCAGGTTCTTGCATTTCTCGGCCACCTTCTTGCCCACTTCGGTAACAGTCTCGGGCAGCACGAGCGTGGTGATGGCCGTCTCGCGCAAGGCATTGTCACCGATAGCTGTGAGCCCCTGGCCCAGATCAATCGTCGCCAGCGAGGTACACTCACGGAAAGCCTCCTTGGCCAGCAAGGTGCAAGCATCAGGAATGACGACAGCCGTCAAACTCCTGCAGTTCTTGAACGCCCGTTCGCCCACCATGGTCAAGGACTGCGGCAGGTCGACAGCGCTGAGCGCACACCCCTCAAAGGCCTCCTTGCCGATGCCCGTCAAGGTCGAAGGAAACGACACGGCCGTCAGGCTCTTGCAGTGCTTGAACACCCGGGGCAGCAGCACACTCACACCGTCAGGCAAATCGACATTGCGCAGGCTGGAACAATTCTCGAAGGCCGACTCGCCTATCATCGACAGTCCATCGGGGAGCGCCACACCCGTGAGTCCGGAACAACCAGAAAAAGCCCCGGCGGGAATAGCAGTCACCCCCTCGGGCAACGCCACATCAATCAAGCGCGATTCGGCAAAAGCATAGTCTCCAATGCGCGACAATGATTCCGGCAGGTCAATACCCTCAAGCACACTGCCGCTAAAGGCACGGTTGGCAATCACTTCCACGCCATCAGGAACCATGAAAGTGCCCCTGCGTGCCATCGGGCACAGCAGCAGCACCCTTCCCGTGTTGTCATAGAGCACGCCATCCTCATGAGTGTAATAGCGGCTGCCTCTCCCGACGGTGATTTCCTCTAATCTCTTCATCTTGCCCAGGTCATCGTTGACAATGCGTGTCTCGCCGGGGATGTCGAGCACGGTAATCGGCGTATTCTCAAAGGCCTTATAGCCCAAGGTAGCAAGTCCAGCAGGCAGGAAGACCCGCTTCAATCCAGAGCCCTTGAAGGCCTCATTGCCAATCTCGGTCACCGAGCGCGGTATGTTGACCTCGGTCAAGCGCGAGCAGCCATAAAAGCACTCGTCGCCAATGCTCTGCAACCCGTCGGGCAGGGTGATAAATTCCAGACTGGAGCAGCCGCTGAAGGCACTGTTGTCCAACGAGCGCACCCCGTTGGGCATGATGACCTCCTCGAGATTACTGCAGCCGTGGAAGGCACCATAGCCGATGCGCTTCAAGCGCTCCGGCAGCAGCACCGAGCGCAGGTGGGTGGCATAGGACAGGCAGTCGTCCATCACATCACGGTCGCCGTGTCCGCCCAGCAGGCCGCCATTGCCCGAACTCATGATGCGTGCCCGCTCCAGTTCCAGGTCCAGATAGTTGTCCACCTTCTTGTCCCTGCTATCGACACAACGCGAACGCTCACACAGTTTCTTGATGAACTTGAAGTCCTTATAGTCCATCGGACCCTCGATGTGCAGCAGGCGCACGCGCTCTCTCATCTCGGGGGTCACTTTCTCCTCAAGGGTTCCCGGATTGGTTAGCGTGACTTCCAGAACATCCCCGTAGGAATTGGTACGGCTATGACGCTCACGGACGGCGCGGCTGCCGTTCTTGCCATATTGTGCTGCGGCAGGCACTACAGTGATGGCTACAAGCAACAGTGCAACCATCCATCGAACATGATTACGGATTCTCAACATTACCTCAATTATTATGGTTCAAGACTACAAAATTAACCATTTTTTCACAAGACGCCCACGATAATCACATTTATTTGCCACAGGGGTAAATAAGCGTGGTGAGCGAATGTTAATCTTTTAACAATATATGTGTTAAATTAACGAGATTTTCACGCGCGGGTAATAGGTAAAGATGTATTTTTGCACGATGTAAAAAAGCAAGTAAAGACTATCATAAGACAAAAAATATTATTGTTATGGCAGAATCAGTCAATATCAGGGAATTGAATGACCTGATTGCAAGCAAAAGCAGTTTTGTGAACCTCATCCGTCAGGGCATGGACCAGACCATCGTGGGGCAGAAGCACCTTGTGGACTCGTTGCTCATCGCGTTGCTCGCCAACGGGCATGTGCTGCTCGAGGGTGTTCCCGGCCTGGCCAAGACCAAGGCCATCAGCACGCTGGCAGCGCTTATCGACGCGCGCTTCTCGCGCATCCAGTTCACACCCGACCTGTTGCCCGCCGATGTTGTGGGAACGATGATTTATAGCATCAAGAAAGAGCAGTTTGAGGTTAAGCGCGGCCCTGTGTTTGCCAACTTCGTCCTTGCCGACGAGATCAACCGCGCCCCCGCCAAGGTGCAGAGTGCCCTGCTCGAGGCCATGCAGGAGCGCCAGGTGACCATCGGCGAGCAGACCTTCAAACTCGATGACCCGTTCCTCGTGCTTGCCACCCAAAACCCCATTGAGCAAGAGGGCACCTATCCGCTTCCCGAGGCCCAGGTTGACCGCTTCATGATGAAGGTGCTCATCGGCTACCCCAACAAGGTCGAGGAGAGCGAAATCATCAAGATGAACATCGCCAGTGAACCCGTCGAGGTGCGTCCGCTGGTTACTCCCGCCGACATCGTTGACACGCGCAAGGTGGTGCAGCAGATTTACATCGACGAGAAAATCCAAAAATATATCGTGGACATCGTGTTCGCCACCCGTTTCCCGAGTGACTACGGTCTGAATGACCTGAAGAGCATGATCTCGTTTGGCGCTTCGCCGCGTGCCTCCATCAACATGGCACTGGCGTCCAGGGCTTATGCCTTCCTGCGCAACCGCGGTTATGTCATCCCCGAGGATGTGCGTGCCGTGTGTCATGATGTAATGCGCCACCGCCTGGGGCTGACCTATGAAGCCGAGGCCAACAACATCACCAGCGACGCCATCATCAGCAACATCCTGGACAAGATTGCAGTGCCTTGATATTCAAGTTGTTTCACAACTTGAAGTTTAGAGTTTAGGGTTTAGGCTATCGCACCTGGAACCAACAACTAGAAACCAAGGACTAAGGACTAGGGACTAAAAACTGAAATGGATACCAACGAACTGCTGCGCAAGGTCCGCAAGATAGAAATCAAGACCAAGGGCCTGTCGCAGAACATATTTGCCGGCGAGTACCACTCGGCCTTCAAGGGCAGGGGTATGACCTTCAGCGAGGTGCGCGAGTACCAGTATGGTGACGATGTGCGCGACATCGACTGGAATGTCACGGCCCGCTATAACCGCCCCTATGTGAAGGTGTATGAGGAGGAACGCGAACTCACGGTGATGCTGCTCGTGGATGTGAGCGGCAGCAAGGACTTTGGTGCCGTGGGTGTCGCCAAGCGTGAGATGATGGCCGAAATCGGCGCCACCATCGCGTTCTCGGCCATCCAGAACAACGACAAGGTGGGCGTCATCTTCTTCAGCGACAAAATCGAGAAATTCATCCCACCCAAGAAGGGTCGCAAGCACATCTTGCTCGTCATCCGCGAGTTGCTGAATTTCCAACCCGAGAATACCGGCACCGACATCAACATGGCGCTGGAATACATGACCGACGCACTCAAGAAGCGCTGCACCACCTTCCTGGTGAGTGACTTTATCGACGAGCATGACTACAGCAAGTCGCTCTCCATCGCCAACCACAAGCATGACATCATTGCCGTTCAGGTCTATGACAAGCGCGAAGCCCAATTGCCTGATGTGGGACTGATGCGAGTGCGTGATGCCGAGCGTGGCACCCTGCGCTGGGTCAACACCGGCAGCAAGCGCGTGCGCAATGCCTATGCGCGCTGGTGGTACAATCAGCAGCAAGCGGTCAACAGCACGCTGCAGCGCTGCAATGTTGACATGGCGAGTGTGGCGACCGACGAGGACTATGTCACTGCCCTAATGGGGCTTTTCAAGAACCGCGGAGCCAGGAGTTAGTGAGGAGTTAGGAGTTAGAAGTTAGGAGTTAGGAGTTAGAAGTTAGAAGTTAGAGATTAACTGAATATAGAGAATGTCACAGACATTGAGACATATTGTGATTACAGCCGCTGTGCTGCTGGCATCCCTGCCGATGGCATGGGGCGGCAATGTCACCTTCAGGGCAAAGCTCGACAGTGCCACCCTGCTGATGGGCAAGACCACCGCGCTGCACCTGGAAATCACCCAAGACAAGAGTGCCCGCGGATTTTTCCCCGGCGAGCAACTGGACACGCTCAGCGCCATGGTTGAGATTGCCGAACGACCCGCCGCCGACACCGTCGACCTGGGCAACAACCGTATACAAATCAACCGTGACCTCATCATCCAGAGTTTTGACTCGGGCATGTGGGTCATCAAGCCCATCCCCTATGTGGTGAACGGCGACACCGCCTATTGCAACCAGCTGTCGATTAAGGTGCTGCCCGTTGATGTGAGCAAGATGCAGGACATTAACGACATCAAACCCGTCGAGGCCGTGCCGTTCAACCTGCTGGACTGGCTGCCTGATTACTGGTGGGCATGGCTGTTGGGACTGCTGCTCATCGGCACCGGCATCTGGGCCTATATCAAGTATCACAAGAAAGGCATCAACCCCTTGAAGCCCATCAGGAGAAAGCGCTTGCCGCCCTATGAGGAAGCAATCATCAACCTGCAGAACCTCAAGGCCGCCCAACTGTGGCAACAAGGCAAGGAGAAAGAATACTTCACAGGACTGACCGACATCCTGCGCATCTACATCGACCGCCGCTTCGGCATCAATGCTGTGGAGATGACCTCATCGCAGATCATCGATACGCTCAAGAAGAACGAGGAAACCAAGGCCGTAAACGAGCAGATGGAGATGATTCTCGAGGTTGCCGACATCGTGAAGTTTGCCAACGCCCGTCCGCTGGCCGACGACAACGAGGTAGCCTACCAGCGTGCCGTGAATTTTGTTGAGGCTACGCGGCCTGTTATACAACAACCCGAAAGGAAGGAGGAAGTGAAAAAATGATGAACCTTGCTCATCCAGGATTGCTGTGGCTGCTGCCCGTGCTGCTGATTCCGCTTGTCTTGTGGTACATCTATAGCCAGGACAAGAACGAGCCCGAGATGAATGTGTCGTCAACGCGGGCGTTTGACGGCATGGGCACGAGTTGGAAAGTGTGGCTCAAGCACTTCTCGTTTGCCCTCAAGCTGTGCGCCCTGGCATGCCTGGTCATCATCTTGTGCCGCCCGCAGACCAAGGACAACTGGTCCACGAGCGATGTAGAAGGCACCGACATCGTCCTTGCCCTGGATGTATCGACCAGTATGCTGGCCAAGGACTTCAGGCCCAACCGTTTCGAGAGCGCCAAGAAGGTAGCGACCCAGTTTGTCAGTGGCCGTGACCATGACAACATCGGCCTGGTGCTGTTTGCCGGCGAGAGTTTCACCCAGGTACCCATGACGATGGACAATGCCACGCTGGTCAACGCCATTGCCCAGACACAAATCAGTGCCTTCGGTCCGCTCGAGGACGGTACCGCCATCGGTGACGGTATCGCCACCGCCATCAACCGAATCCGTGACGGCAAGGCCAAGAGCAAGAGCATCATCCTGCTCACCGACGGCAGCAACAACACCGGTGTCGTCGCCCCCAACACCGCCGCCGAAATCGCCCGCAAGTATGGCATCAAGATCTACACGATCGGCGTGGGCAGCAACGGCACTGCCGAGTATCCCGCCGCCATCGACTATGCCGGCAATATCCAGTACCAGCGAATGCCCGTCGTCATCGACGAGACCACATTGAAGAACATCGCCGCCACAACCGGGGGCAAGTATTTCCGCGCCACCTCGGGCAGCGTGCTGCACAGCGTTTTTGAGGAAATCGACCAGTTGGAAAAGACCCACATGGATGTTCAGCGCTTCTCCCACACCGAGGACCGCTATGAGCCGTGGGCTGTGCTGCTGCTCGGCCTGCTGTTGCTGAGCCTGCTGCTCGATTACACCTTACTCAGGCACATTCCTTGATGTGCTTCGCACTGTTTAAAGTTTAGAGGTTAAAGTTTAGAGAATTAAGAGCTATGATCAATTTTGCTCATCCACAATATTTCTACCTGCTCCTGCTGCTTCCCGCGCTGGTGCTGCTGTTCCTGTGGAACCGCCGTGACCGCCGCAAGCGGCTGCAGCGCTATGGCAAGGCCGCATCCATCGAGCCCCTGATGCCCGAGGTGTCGCGCTACAAGCCATGGATACGCCTCACGCTGGAACTGCTGTTGCTCACGATGGTTATCGTGGTGCTTGCCCGTCCGCGCGCCGGTTCCAGTAAGGGTGTCACAACCAAGGTGCACGGCATCGAGGTGATGGTTGCCGTCGATGTGTCCAACTCGATGAATGCCTCCAGCACCGACAATCCGCAGGATGTGAGCCGCCTGCAGCGCTCCAAGATGATTCTGGAGAAACTCATTGACCGCCTGGACAACAACAAGGTGGGCCTAATCGTGTTTGCCGGCAACGCCTACATGCAGATGCCCATGACCAGCGATGCCGCATCGGCCAAGCTGTTCCTCAACGGCATCAACACCAACATGGTTCCCACCCAGGGCACCGCCATCGGCTCGGCTATCAACATGGCGCTCAACGGCTTTTCGCAGAGCAAGAAGTCGCAGAAAGCCATCATCATCATCACCGATGGCGAAAACTTTGAGGACGATGCCGTCGAAGCCGCCAAGAATGCAGCCAAACTGGGTGTCCAGGTCGATGTCATCGGTGTGGGTTCCACGACAGGCTCGCCCATCCCGATGGACGGCGGCTACCTTACCGACGACAATGGCGAGCCCGTCACCACCTATCTCAATGAGCAGATGGCACACCAGATTGCCGATGCCGGCAAGGGTGTCTATATCTCGGGAACAGCGTCGGACGCCGTCTCTACCTTGCAGGAAACGCTTGACAAACTCTCCAAGAGCGACCTTGCCACAATGACCTATACCCAGCACGACGAGCAGTTCCCCGTGTTTGCAACGCTGGCACTGCTGTTGCTCTTGGGACTGTTGCTGCTGCTCGAGCGCAAGAACCCGTTGCTCAAGAAGTATAATTTCTTCACTAAGGAAAAGAAAGAGAACACTGTTGACAATGAGACGAACAAAGATAAAAAAGATGACCAGCGCCAGTAGATTGCTGCTGCTGTCGCTCGTCGCCGTGATGTCGTTTGGGGCTCCCGCCATAGCGCAGAACAAGGCCCCCAAGATGAACAAGCAGGAGCGCATACACCTGCGCAATGGCAATCAGCTCTATGAGAAAAAGCGCTATGCCGAGGCCGAAGCCGAGTACAAAAAGGCCCTGCAGGCCAATCCTGCAAGCGAAAAGGCCCAGTTCAACCTGGCCAGCGCATTCATGCGCCAGGGCAGTGCCACCGCCAGCAAGGATGATAAAAACAACCCGATGAACCAAGCCGAAGAGCTGCTCACCAACCTGGCCAAGAATGCCAGCGACAAGCAGTTGCGCGGCAAGGCCTGCTATGACTTGGGCAATATTGCCTACAGCCGCCAGCAGTATGACCAAGCCATCGAGTACTACAAGCACGCCCTGCGCTGCAACCCCGACGACGACCAAGCCCGCCAGAACCTGCGCCTTGCCCAATTGAAGAAACAACAGCAAGACAAGAACAAGGACAAGAATCAGGACAAGAATCAAGACAAGAATCAAGACAAAAATAAGGATCAGAACCAAGATAAAAACAAGGACCAGAACAAGGACAAGCAAGACCAAAACAAAGATAAGCAAGACCAAAATAAGGACAATCAGAACCAGGACCAACAGCAGAACAAAGACAAACAACAACAGCAGGGCGGCATGAGCCAGGAGAATGCCGAGCAGGTGCTCAAGGCCATGCAGGACCGCGAGCGCGCTACCCAGCAGCGCATCAACGCCCAGCAAGCCCAGCAGCAGCGCCATGAGCGCCGCCGCACCAACAAGAAGTGGTAGTTCAGGTGTTTTAGAAAGAGGTAATGAAGCGAATCATCAACATAATCATACTGCTCCTGACAGTCGTGATGACGGCTCAGGCGGCGACATTCACCGTCGAGGCACCATCCAGGGTTGTCGAGGGCAACAAGTTCAATGTCACATTTGTGCTCACCAACAGCGAGGGCAGCAATTTCACACCGCCCGAGGTGAGCGGAGCCAAACTCCTCTATGGCCCCAGCGTGTCACACAGTTACAGTTCGTCATGGGTCAACGGCAAGACGACCAAGAGCTCGAGCGAGGAATACACGATGACCTACAAGGCCACACAGTCAGGCAAGTGCCACATCGGCAAGGCATCTATCGTGGTCGACGGCAAGCGCATCTCATCGCGTGCCACGACGATTGAAATCCTGCCGGCAGGCAGCAGCCAACCCAGCCAGCAGCCGCACACTTCCGGTGCTCCCACTCCCTACAGCGACCCGATGACGCAGAGCGCCGACAAGCCCGTGAGCAGCAAAGACCTGTTTGTGCGCATCGAGATGAGCAAGCCGCGCGTCTATGAGCAACAGGCCGTGGTCTGCACCATCAAGCTCTACACCAAGTATCAGATCTCGCAGTTCATGCCCACCATCCAGCCCTCGTTTGACGGCTTCCTCATCGAGGAGATTCCCATCCAGCCCAGCCTGAACAAGGTCGAGACCCTGAACGGCGAGCGCTACATGACTGCCATCCTGAAGCAGTGCATCCTCTACCCGCAACAGAGCGGCAATCTCACCATCACATCAGGAAACTATGATGTCAGCGTCGTGCAGTTCGACACATTCCGCAGCATCTTCGGCACCATGTCCCAGCCAGTCGAGAAGAGCCTGAAAGTGACGAGCAACAAGGCAACCATCCACATCCTGCCCTTGCCCGAGCCCAAGCCGACATCATTCACCGGTGCCGTGGGCAAGTTCAATGTTACCACCGAGCTCAAGCCCGCCACGGGCTTCAAGACCTATAGCGCTGCCATCTACCGCTACAATATCACAGGATCGGGCAATATCAAGTACATCAAGGCTCCCGAAGTGAAATTCCCTGAGCAGTTTGATGTGTACGACCCCAAGACCGACGCCCAGGTCAACGACGGTGCGGGCGACATGAGTGGAAAGGTCGTGATTGACTACACCTTCATCCCGCAGTATGCGGGCGAATTTGACATCCCTGCCAGCGAGTTCACCTATTTCGACCCTGAGGCCGGAAAATATGTGACCCTCAACATCCCCTCCCGGCACCTGTCGGTGGCCAAGGGCGAAGGCCAACCCAGCAACCACTACCGGATGAAGAACATGGACATCCGTCCCATCAAGACCGGTGACCTGGGGCTGAAGAAGTCACACGGCTACATCGTGGACCACTGGACCTACTGGCTGTGGTTCCTGTTGCCCCTGCTGGCCATGGTGGCACTGATGCTGTACTACCGCAAGCAGTTGAAGGAACGCGCCGATGTGCGCCGCATGCGCTCCAAGCGCGCCAGCAAGGTGGCCCAGCGCCGCCTGAAAGCGGCTCGAGGCTTTGCCTCGCGCGGTGACCGCAACGGCTTCTATACCGAGATGCTCAATGCCCTGTGGGGCTACATGAGCGACAAGTTGTCGATTCCCGTTAGCGAGTTGAGCAAGGACAACATCAACGCCGAACTGGAGCAGTACGGTATCGACGCGCAGCTGCGCGAGGAGTCTATCGCGCTCATCGACAAGTGTGAGTTTGCCCAGTATGCCCCGGAACTGGCTTCGGACGACATGAATACCGTGCTCGACGAGGCAGCAGGCGTCATCGACCGTCTGGAAAGAGTTAAGAGAGCCGTTAGGAGTTAGGAGTTAGGAGTTAGGAGTTAGGAGTTATGTTGGAAACTAACTACTTAAAACTTAAACATATGAAACAAGTCATCATCACCATCATATTAGGCTTGCTGGCAATGCCCCTCACCGCAGGTAACGCCAACATCGACAAGGCCAACCAGGCCTACAATCAGGAACTCTATAACGAGGCCCTGAAACTATACCTGCAGGAGGCCGAGAAGACGGGTGTTTCGTCCGGCCTGTATTGCAACATCGGCGATACCTATTACCGCCTCAAGGACAATGTGCATGCCGTGCTCTACTATGAGCGCGCACTGCTTCTCGACCCGTCGAACAGCGACGCACGGTTCAACCTGGAGTTTGTGCGCGGCAAGATGCAGCTCCCCGACGATGCCGGCGAGTCGTGGTTCAGCAACTGGGTGGACCAGACGGTGAGCCACCTGTCGAGCAACTCATGGGCCGTCATCGCCATCGTGACTTTCCTGCTGTTGCTGGCAGGGGTGGCTGCCTATCTGTTCCTGGACAATGTGTTGATGCGCAAAATCGGCTTCTTTGGCGGAGGACTGATGCTTGTGCTCTGCATCCTGGCCAACCTGGCGGCGTTTCATGTCCATGACAAGGCGACAAGCGGCAACGGCGCCATCATCATGCCCGAGACGGCCACCCTGAGCACTGCACCCCGTGAGCCCCGCGGCAAGGAGGAAGAGGCCTTTGAGCTGCAACAGGGCACCCGCGTCGAGATTGTCGACAGCATCGCCGACAAGACCAGCGGCAAGTGGTTGCAAGTGACCACTGCCGGCGGCCACAAAGCATGGATCAACGCCAAAGACATCGAGGTGATTTGATCCATTGCGCGCAATGGAGTTTAGAGTTTAGAGAGATTAGGTTCGACAAATTAATCAGGAAATATATAGAGGTTGTCCAACGGCAACATAGAAACATCAACAATGCTTGAGTACCTGAATGACATAGATGCCGATGCACTGCTGGCTGTGAACGGTCTGCACAATGCTTTCCAGGACACTTTCTGGTGGATGGTGTCGGCCAAATGGTCGTCATTGCTGATGATAATGGCATTGCTATGGATACTGCTGCGCCAGAACCGTCGCCATGCCCTGCTCGTGGTGGCGATGTTGGCGCTGGCGGTACTGGTAGCCGACCAAGTGTCATCGGGCCTGATTAAGCACCTGGTAGAGCGCCTGCGCCCCACCCAAGACCCCTCGCTCAGCAACATGGTCCATATCGTCAACGGCTATCGCGGCGGCAAGTACGGCTTTGTATCGAGCCATGCCGCCAACTTCATGGCCGTTGCCACACTCCTGTCGCTTATCACCAGGGAGCGCTGGATGCTGTTCTCGCTCGTCTCATGGGCGTTGCTGCAATGCTACAGCCGCATGTATCTGGGTGTCCACTACCCAGGCGACATCCTGGGCGGCATCGCCGTGGGCGTGCTTGCAGGCTGGCTCGTGTGGCACCTGATGCGACGGATTCAGCGCCACTGGCGACTACCCGAGGGCCACTACACCCGCACCGACGCCACCGTCATGACCTGCACCGTCGCCCTTACCGTCATCGCCCTGCTCACCACGGCCCTGATCATTCAGTAAACCCGCTCCGCCCTTTCCTCTCAACCTGCTAAACCGCTATGTCACTGACCGCTGTAAACCATTCGGTTGACGGGAGACAGGGAAAAAGTCGTTTTATTGCCTTTTATTTTGTAAATTGGACAAAATATCGTAATTTTGTAGAAATTACCAAAATACCGTTTTTTCGCTCAACAACAATCAATATAAATGCTTATGTCGAGGACCATCACATTCAACGAACTGCGGCGCATCAAAAACCGTCTGCCCGAAGGTTCCATCCACAATATCGCCGACAAACTCAACCTGCCGGTTCAGTCGGTGCGCAACTACTTTGGCGGGTCAAACTATGAGTTCGGGACCAATATGGGTTTCCACCTGGAGCCCGGTCCCGACGGCGGACTTGTCGTGCTTGACGACCCTCAAATCCTGGAAATGGCGCTCGAGATACTGGAACAAAACGATTAATTGGCCCGAGCAGCCTCACTCCTAACACCTCACTCCTAATCCCTAACTAAAGAAAAATGGACTGCAACAAGAACAATAACGATCCTAACCGACTGATTACCGTCGCCATCCACACATTTGACCGTGCGGTAGAGTTGAAGAACACCCTTGAGGAAGAAGGCATCGAGGTGAAGCTACACAATGTCAACCTCGACGAGAAGGTGCTCGGTTCGGGCGTGAGGGTGCGCATCCGCGAGCGCGACCTGCCGTTGGCATTGCAGATTATCGAGTCGCCCGAGACCACATCCAGCGACCAGCGCTGTGTGTTGCTGCCCGTGGACTTCGGGAAATACTCAATCAAGTCGGTCAAGTTGGGTATGGAATATGCCCGCCGCAGCCGTGGCCGCGTGGTGTTGCTGCACACTTACATCAACGAGCGCCACACGATGTCGATGCCCTTTGGCAGCGACCGATACGAGACCCCCGAGGACAATTTCAAGAGCATCAAGAAGAATGCCAAAGAACAGATGGAGGAATTCAAGAGGATGCTGATGGACAAAATCGCTGCCGGCGAACTGCCCAAGGTGAAAATCGAGACCAAGGTGGCCGAAGGCATCCCTGAAGAACAAATCCTCCACTATGCCCGCAAATATGATGTGTCGCTCATCGTGATGGGCACCAGCGGCACCAACCGCCGCCGCCAGAACCTCATCGGCAGCGTGGCCGGCGAGGTGATGGATGCCTGCAAGTTCCCCATCTTCACTGTCCCCATCGGCATGCCCGACATCGGACTGACCGACATCACCCATGTGGCGTTCTTCTCCAACCTTATCCAGCAGGACCTGCTGTCGTTTGACCGCTTTGCACGGCTGTTCAACATGCGCGGCGTGGAAGTGACCATCATCCCGGTGGTCGACAAGAAGGACCGCCGCCTGGTCGACCAGTCGCTGCAACAGCTGACGCAATACTGCCGTGAGCACTACCCCGAGTGCACTTTCAAGACCAAGCGCATCGCCGCCAAGACCTTCATGGAGAGTTTTGCGCAGTTTGCCAAGGACGAAAATGTGCAACTCATCGCGGTGCCCAACAAGAAGTCGAGCATCTTCTCGCGTCTGTTCAATCCCAGCATCGCCCACCGCGTGCTATTCCAGACCGACACGCCCATGCTCGTCGTCCCGGTGTGACCACACCACCAGTAAAAAAGACTACGCTAAAAACAATACAATGAATGCAAAGGGAGTGATGGCATTTCACTTCCTTTGCATTCATTACAGTCGGGCCTAATGCCTCGTTATTTCATGAAAGCGAGCATGATGACCCAGCACAGGCCCAGCAGGGCAAACAGCGACGAGAGCATGTAGAGCTGACGGCGGATGTAGCGGCGCTCGGGGCGTTGGAAACTGCCGTGGGCAAATGTGAATGCTGCCATAAACACCATGAAGTCATCCACATATCCAATCAGCCCTTTCTCATCAAAGTCACCGCGCCAGATGGTGTAAGCGATGGCTGCCAACACCAACACGACTCCCACAACACGGCAAATCTTCATGCCAGTGCTTACTTGAACCTGATTCTCTTTTTTCTCCATATCCATATTATTTAGTTAATTTCATTTGATTTGTAAATTTTGCCCTGCCACAGTTGCTGTAGAAAATGAGTAGCAGGCATAACCTCCACATCGTGAAAGATGCGTGGCTGCACATCCAGCGAGACAATAATCAGTCGCGCCGAGGGATGTTCCTCCTTGAAGGCCTTGAGCCCTCTCAGGTTCTTGGATTGTACTTCCTGACTTGACTTAAACTCAATGGCTACCTGGGCATCACCCAGAACAGCATCGACTTCATACCCAGTATAAGTATGCCAATAGGACAACGCATTCTCGATGTCGTGATAGCCCAAATAGGCGATGATTTCCTGCATCAGCAAGTGCTCAAACGCGTGCCCGAAGTCCTCACTGCCGGGTTGCATCTTGCCTCGCTGGAGCAGGTAATTGGGCAATGCCACATCAAAAAAGTAAAAGCGCGGTGCCTGACTGATTCTCCGCTTTACGGTTCGACTGAAGGCCGGTACAATGTAGCCGACAAGCGTTTGTTCCAGGATGTTAAAGTATTCCTTGACGGTCTTGGCATCGACACCGCAATCCTGCGCCACATTCCTGTAATTGACCATTTCGCCATCGGTGAGTGCTGCCACCTCCATAAACCGCGTGAAAGACGGCAATCTTCGCACTAAGGCCTCGGCAACAATCTCCTCTTTCAGATAAACCGAGATATAGGCTTGCAACCGCTTCTGTAGTTGACGGTCGTCAAGTGCCAGATAATGAGTCGGCAACATGCCACGATTCACTGCTTTCACCAAGTCAAAGTCAGGTATCTCGGCACTGACTAACGGATAGAGCACATTCCTCACGGCACGCCCCCCAAGCGTGTTAACGCCTTTGCGCTTCAACTTACGAGCACTGGAACCGCTGAGGATGAAATGAATGTCCTTGCGGGTGATGAGCCAATGCACTTCATTCAGCAATTCAGGAATCAACTGAATCTCATCAATAATCACGATTTCACCCGATTTGCAGTCCTGTAATTCCTGTCGCAGCAGCGACGGGTTGCGCCGCAGCCGCTCATAGGTGTCATTCTCCAACATGTCATAAAAACGGCTGTCTGGGAAGAGTGACAGCAGCAAAGTCGTCTTTCCCGTCTGGCGTGCTCCAAACAAGAACACGCTGCCATATTGGACATCTTCAATCTTAAAGAATCGCTGTATCATCATTGCCGAAATTTTGAAATTCGGGAGTATAACTCCGCATTTTCTTATAAAATCAGGAGTATAACTCCGCATTTTCACGACAAAATTAGACACAAATCCCCAAATCTCCAAAAGAATTGACTTTTTTTCGATTTCTCCTCATCTCACGAAGAAGACTTTTACCCTTGCGCATGGCGAAGCCATGGGCAATCAGCCCGAAAAACAGCGCAAGTGTTTCCCGTTTAATTTTCCACAAGAAGTGGGGACCTTCAGGTCGATGTTAATAGTGATTGTGTGTTTGTCTTTAACTTAATAAAAAGCGGTTATCGTACTGCCAAGGCACGGTAACCGCCTCTATGCTTAAAAGACAAGTTCTTTACTCAACCATTATATCATAGTCTGCTGAAACAAAAGTATTCGGAATTATCGTACCAGCAGGTATCTCGGCTTTGCCACCTTTAATAAGCAAGAATAGAAGTCCGATAAGAGTGAACACTCCGGTACCAATACCCAGGCCCCATGCGAGACCACCTTTACCTTGGCCTTTTTCTTCCAAGCCACAATTCAAGACAATGCTCTTTCCGTCTACAGCGGTTGTGGTTGCTCCACTAAGTGTAATCTTTCCTGGCTTTCCTGTTGCTCCATTCTTTTCAATCGAAGCATTAATAACAACAGGAGTTCCGCTCTTAATTAAGATACTTCCATCGTTAGAATACACATCTTGATCTACAAGTGCTGTAATATTCCCAATAGAATTACTTGTAATTACTCCAGAAGTCTTAATGATAACTTCAGTACCTTTAGTTAATCGAGCACTTTTACTGACAGCCGCCTGCGCAAAAGATTGAAATGGCATAATGATTAACATCAATAATGCCATAAATGTACATAAAACTTTCTTCATAATAATTATTGATTAACATTGTTCTATTTTCTTCCAAGGCTCATTTTTCTTAATTCGCCTAATTCGCATTGAAAGAGGTTATTTGGGTTGGTCGACGCCACGCATCGACAGGGCGATGCGGCCACGGTCCATGTCGATGCCGGTAACGGCGACGCGCACATGCTGGTGCACATGGACCTGACGGGCGGGCGGCAGTCCGCGCTGCGGCATCTGCGAGACATGCACGAGACCGTCCTTGTGAATACCCAGGTCAACAAAGGCGCCGAACTGGGTCACATTGGTGACAATGCCGTTCAACTCCATGCCCTCGCGCAGGTCCTTGATGTCGTTGACATTGTCATCAAATTCCCACACCTGCACCGTCGAGCGCGGGTCACGTCCGGGTTTCTCCAACTCGCTCATGATGTCGCGCAACGTGGGCTCGCCCACATCATCGGAGAGATAGCGGCGCGGGTCAATCTTGTCGCGCTGCGCCTTGTCCTTGATGAGGTCGGCAATGCTGCAACCGCAGTCCTTAGCCATGCGTTCCACCAAGGCATAACGTTCGGGGTGAACGGCGCTGTTGTCCAGCGGGTTATCACTCTCGGGCACACGCAGGAAGCCAGCTGCCTGCTCAAAGGTCTTCGGTCCCAGTTTGGGCACCTTCAGCAGTTGCTGACGCGAGGTGAAATGACCGTTGGCGGCACGGTAGTCCACGATGTTCTGTGCCAAGGTGGGCCCCAGGCCGGCAATATAGGTGAGCAATTCCTTGGAAGCGGTATTGACATTCACGCCCACGCTGTTCACGCAACTCTGCACCGTGAAGTCCAGCGCCTCTTTGAGCCTCGTCTGGTCTACATCGTGCTGATACTGTCCCACACCGATGGACTTGGGGTCGATTTTGACTAACTCGGCCAGCGGGTCGAGCAGGCGGCGCCCGATGGAAACGGCACCGCGCACGGTCACATCCTTGTCGGGGAACTCGTCACGGGCAATCTTGCTGGCGCTGTAGATTGATGCACCGTTCTCGCTCACGACAAACACATCAATGGGGCGGCGATAGCGAATCCTCTTCAGGAAGCGCTCGGTCTCACGGCTTGCCGTGCCATTGCCCAGGGCGATGGCATCGATTTTATAGGCCTCGGTGAGCGAGTGTATCTTCTTGGTAGCCCCCTCGATGTCGTTGTGGGGGGCGGTGGGATAGATGACATCGTTGTACAGGAGGTTGCCCTGCTCGTCAAGGCACACCACCTTGCAACCCGTGCGGAAACCCGGGTCAACGGCCAGCACACGCTTGCGGCCCAAGGGCGGCGCAAACAACAGTTGCCGCACATTCTGGGCGAAGGTCTCAATGGCCTCGTCATCGGCCTTCTGCTTGGCTGCCGATGCAAACTCGGTCTCAATCGAGGGCTTGATGAGCCGCTTGAAACTGTCCTCGGCAGCCTCATCGACGAGTTGCGAAGCCTCGCCGTTGCCCTTGACCACGATGCGCGCGATGTTGTCGAGCGTGCGGTCGTCGTTGATCTCGATGCCCACCTTCAGGAATCCCTCTTTCTCGCCGCGGCGTATGGCCAGCAACTGGTGGGACGAGACGCGCTTGAGCGGCATCGAATAGTCGTAGTAGTTCTCGTAGTTGCGCCCCTCGATCTCCTTGCCCTTGACGAAGTGGGACACCAGGCGCGCGTCATACTTGAAACCGCGCCTGACGGCGTTGCGCACCGCCTCGTTCTCACTCACCCACTCGGCAATGATGTCCTGAGCCCCAGTGATGGCGGCATCGGTATCGGGCACCTTGTCGCCGTCGACAAACTGGCGTGCACGCTCCTCGATATTGCCGCCGCGCTGCGACATGATGATTTTGGCCAGCGGCTCCAAGCCCAACTGGCGGGCAGCCTCGGCGCGGGTCTTGCGCTTGGGCTTGTAGGGCAGGTAGATGTCCTCGAGCGTGTTGGCGTCCCAGCAGTTGTTGATGCGGTCGGCCAGTTCGGGCGTGAGTTTATCCTGTGTCTCGATGCTCTTGAGGATGGTGGCACGACGCTTCTCCAGTTCGCGGTAGTAGCGCAGGCGCTGGTCGATGGACTGGATGGAAAAGTCGTCGAGGTTGCCGGTCACCTCCTTGCGGTAGCGGCTGATGAACGGGATGGTTGCCCCATCATCAAGCAGGTTGACCGTGCCGGCCACCTGATTGATGGGGATGTTGAGTTCTTGGGATATGAGCGTCGAGAGTTGCGTTGCCATTTTAATTTGAGTTAGGAGTTAGATGTGAGGTGTTAGGAGTGAGGAGTGAGGAGTTATTTCTAGGTGTTCTAGACTATCTAGATTAACTGGAAACTAGGGACGGGAAACCTTTTTCTTGAGCGTGATGACAGTGATTTCGGGTGTGGCGCCGATGCGCATGGGCGGGCCTACCATACCCGTGCCGATGTTGACATAGAGCCACCGGTCGCCCTCGTGATAGGCCCCACCCCACTCGGGATAACGCCACGAGGCCGGCGACCAGCGCCAGTTGCCCAGCGTGAGCATCATCTGCCAGGCATGGGTGTGCCCCGCAAGCATAAGGTCGATATTACTGTTGGTCAGCGTGTTGGCACGCCAGGCATAGGGATTGTGCTGTAACTGTATCTTGAAATTGCCGTCCTTCAGCCCGCTGTAGGCCTTGACCAGACTGCCGCGTTTCTCGCCCACCCGGTCACCGAAGTTCTCGGTGCCGATGAGCACGATCTGGGCACTGTCACGCTTGATGAGGACATAATCATCGTTGAGCAGCCGCCAGCCGATGCCGGTCTGCAGATTGCAAAGGGCCTTGCGGTCGGCCAATTTGTCGTTTTCATCGTCCCACTTCACATAATCGTCATAGTCGTGGTTGCCCAGCACCGAGAAAACGCCATCGGGGGCATGCAGCCTCGACAGAATTTCTCGGTAGGGCTCAGCCTCGTTGGTCTCGCGGCTCACCAGGTCGCCCGTGAAACAAATCATGTCGGGGTGCAGGCTGTTGATGGTGTTGATCTGGTTCTCGACGATGGCGGTGCTGCCGTTGTAGGTTCCCAGATGGGCATCGCTCCACTGCACGATACGGTAGCCGTCGAAGGCGTCGGGCAAGCGGTCGAACTCCAACTCCACCTCACGCACCTCGAGCGTCGAGGGCGTGACGAGGGCACCCCACCACATCACTCCAAACACCAGAGCCGCCACGGCGAAGGCGCATCCCGCTGCCCAGCGGCGCTTGAACCACCTGCCGATGCCATAGACCACCATTCCCAACGCCTTGGGAACAAGGATGGCAAAGAAGGTGTAGAGCATGTACTGGCAAGTGACAAAGGTGCTGTTGGAGGTCGCTGCACGCGACATCGGCAACAAGCCGATAGAGATGACCAAACCCGCCGACAACAATGCCAGCAGCACATTGAACCACATGGCCCAACGGTAGCCCCGACGCTTCAAGCGCCGGCTGATGAAGACATCCATGGCGATGCACAGCAGCGCCATGATAATGAGCCCGACCCAGCTGACTTTCATTACTTGGTGGCCTCCAGATAGTTAGAGAGCGGGTTGCTGTACATCTGCAACATCTTGTTGTACATGTAGAAGCGGTCGGCCTCGCTCAGTTTCAAGCCCTCGGTCTTGTCAATCTGTGCCGAGAGGTAGTGCTCAAAGGCCTCGCGCTCCTCCTGTGTGTACTTGTCGGCAAAGTGCTTGTCGTCGAACAGGATGTCGTGGGCGATGTAGTTGGTCTTGAAGATTTTGTAATTCTGGTGGATGGCATGGTCGATGATGGCGCACACGCGGGCCACCTCGAGGAATTTGTCCAGACCCTCGGGAATCTTGTCGAGTTCCTCGTTGATGCACGGCGTGAAGGCATAGTGCACCTCGCCCTTGTGGCCGGTGATGCCCGTCTTCATGCTGGTCAGGTCATCGTCAGGATCCTTGCGCCAGTTGGGGTTCTTGCTCTTGCACAGGAACTCCTTGGCCTTGAGGTAATCGTTGGGGTCATACTCGTAACTGATCGAGATGGGCGCGATGTTCAGTTCCTTGAGGCTCTCGATGAAAGGCTTGTCGCGGTTACCGTAGGCCAGCATCTTGATCAGGCTCTCCTGCGTGCGGTCGTTGCTGTCCTTGCAGCGGCCCTCGCGCTGGGCAATCCACAGCGAGGCGCGCTTCTGCTCCAGGGCAAAGTGCATGTAGCCCGACAGTTGCACGGCGGCAGCCAGCGTCTGGATGCGTCCCAGGTTGCGCTTCACCAGGAAACTCTTGTTCAGGCGCACCAGCTTGGTAATCCAGTCATAGATGAGCAGGTTGTTGCCAATGGCGATTTCGCAAGTGTCGCGTCCGCCCTTGAGCAGCAGGTAACTCAACTGTGCCGAGTCAAGCACGATGTCGCGGTGGTTGGTCACGAAGGTGTAAGGCATCTCCTTGTCCAGGTTCTCGGCACCGCTAGTGGTGAGGGTGGTTCCCGTCTTGGCCATCATGCCCTCCATCAGCGGCTTCATCACCTTGACCTGGAACTCATGCTTGGACTTCAGTCCCAACAACACATTCTTCAACTGCGAGTACTTGTAGTTGGGCAGCACTAAGCTCACAATTTTCTGGAAACCAGGCTCTTGTACGAGGATGGTCATTGCTGTCTGGAAATCCTTGTCAGGAATCGGGCAGATGTCCTGATACTCAATTGGAATGGGTATGTTCTCGTTCTCTAACATAGCGATTTGAGTAATTTTATGGAGACGCGTTTCCGCCCCCTCATTGTTGGTTCATAATTCTTTAACTTACAAAGATAGTGCAAGGTGAACACAATGCCAAACAAAAAATCATTTTTTTGCTTGAGCATTGTTGAGCCGCAGCCTATCTTCGAGGACGATAGTCCTCAACATGAGTGCAAGGTGAACACAATGCCAAACAAAAAATCATTTTTTTGCTTGAGCATTGTTAAACCGCAGCCTATCTTCGAGGACGATAGTCCTCAACATGAGTGCAAGGTGAACGGGGCTTCTGCTTTCTTTGCACTAACCGATTTTTTATTATCCAAAACAAAAACAGCACCTACATTAACGAAAAAAGAATAAAAAAGTAATGATTAGCAAAAAAAAGCCTATCTTTGTGCAAATTCAAAAAAACTGTTGTGTCATGAAGAAAGCATTGATGATTTCACTGATGGCTGTGATGGTTGGCCTCAGTGCGGTTGCGGCCGACTTTAAAACCTTCGAGAACGAGAAATTCACTATCAGCTATCCTGCCGACTGGGAGGTGTCCTTTTATGGTGATGACTGGGTGAACATAACGACTGAAGATGATGAAATCCGTTTCGATGTCTCTTACAATGATGAGGGCCCAATGAAGAATCAGTTGCAAATGGCCGCTGACAATTGGGAGTACATGAAAAAGGGCGACGGACATCAGGTGGACCAGAAACTGGTAAAAGACGACTATGCACTCGTTCGTTCGATCGAGACCGACGAGGACGACGGCACGCAAACCGTAGTCGTGTGGTTCCTGATGATCACCAAGGAGCCGCAATGTTTCACGGGATCCATCCAGAGCCCGATAGAGCGCGCCAACGAAGCCATCGACATCTTGGTCGAGATGCTCGCTACCCTTTCCCAGAAATAACAAAGTGTACCATAAAATTATTGACCGGCATCAGACTGACCGATAGTCTGATGCCGGTTTTTATTGTGAAAAACAGGACTACAATTAATAATTGTCGTGGTACTCCCAACGGTCACGGTACTTGTTCCACTCACAATACATGGTCATATTGCCGTGCTTATCACACACTTCCCAGCGATCACGATATTTATTCCACTTCTTGTAGCCGATTCTGTTATTGTTGGTATCGTAGATGTCTATACGGTCATTATAGCGGTTCTTCTCCTCATATATCACCATGTTATGGCTCTTGTCGTAGAACTCCGTGCGTTCACGGTACTTGTTATACTCGACATATCCTATCCTGTTTCTATCGCTGTCATATAACTCGTCCCGGTCGCGATAGTTATCGTGTTCACGATAGGCTATCATGCCGATTGTCATGATGGAAAAGCGCTGAGTGCAATACTCCCACCGTTCACGGTACTTGTTCCACTCACAATACATGGCCATATTGCCGTGCTTATCATACACTTCCCAACGGTCGCGGTATTTGTTCCACTCCTTGTAGCCGATTCTGTTATTGTCGGTATCATAAATATCCACGCGGTCCCTATAACGGTTTTCCTCCTCATACATCACCATGTTGTGATGTTTGTCATAGAAATCGGTGCGTTCACGATACTTGTTATACTCGGCATATCCTATCATGTTCCTATGGCTGTCGTAGAATTCATCCCGCTCGCGATACTTGTTGCGTTCCCGATAAGCGACCTGACTTGTTGCCAAGAGGGCAACAGTCAACATCAACGCTATAGTCATCAATCGTTTCATTGTATCTTGAATTTATCGATTATTCAACTTGATGCCGTCAGGCAGCAGAATCCGGGCGCCGGGGCTTCACTTGTTGGCGACAGCCTTGGCATAGTCTTCCCACTTGGTGATGAGGGCAGCCATGTCGGCAGGCAAGTCGCTGTCGAAGTCCATCTGCTCACCGGTCTCGGGGTGCACAAAGCCCAGCGTCTTGGCATGCAGGGCCTGGCGGGGGCACAACTCGAAGCAGTTGTGGATAAACTGGGCGTAACTTGACGAGCGGTTGCCGCGCAGGATCTGGTCACCGCCGTAGCGGGCATCGTTGAACAAGGGGTGCCCGATGTGCTTCATGTGGACGCGTATCTGGTGGGTGCGGCCCGTCTCCAGTTGGCACTGCACCACGGCCACATGGGCGAGGTTCTCGACGGTGTGCCAGTGGGTGACGGCGTGCTTGCCCTGGTCGCCGTCGGGGAAGACCTTCATCAACACGCGGTCGCGCGGGTCGCGCCCGATGTTGCCCGTGACGGTGCCGTCCTCCTGCTTCATCTCGCCCCACACCACGGCAATGTACTGCCGCTTGGTGGTCTTCTTGAAGAACTGGGCGCCCAGCGAGGTCTTGGCGTTGGGGGTCTTTGCGATGACGAGCAGTCCGCTGGTGTCCTTGTCGATGCGGTGCACAAGGCCTAGACGCGGGTCGGTCACATCATAGTCGGGGTTGTCCTTGAAGTGCCAGGCGAGGGCGTTGACCAGCGTGCCGTCGAAGTTGCCGTGGCCCGGATGCACCACCATGCCGGCGGGCTTGTTGACCACCATCAGGCTGGCGTCCTCATAGACGATGTTCAGGGGGATATCCTGGGCGACGATTTCACACTCATAGCGAGGGCGGTCCATCACCACACTAATGACATCACCGGGGTGCACGCGGTAGTTGCTCTTGACGGGGCGGCCGTTCACGCGGATGCACTGCGCCTCGGCAGCGTTCTGCACGCGGTTGCGGCTGGTGCCCTTGATGCGCTCCACCAGGTACTTGTCGATGCGCAGCAGCACCTGCCCCGGCTCCACCACATAGTGGTAGTGCTCCCAGTAGTCGCGCCCGTCCTCGGTGAAGTCGGGCTCGCTATAGTCATATTGAATCTCGTGGTTGCCCGATTCCAGTTCGGCATCGAGCAACTCGTCGTCCAGTGCCATGACGGGTCAGTTTTTCTTCTTGTCCTTATCTGAAGACTTCTTGTCCTGCTCTTTTTTCTTGTCTTTATCAGACTTCTGGTTCTTGTTTTGCTGTTCCCTCTTCTCCTTTTCGGCCTGCTCTTTACGCTCTTGCTCTCTGCGTTCCTCGGCAGCCTTCATTTCCAACTCGTAGTTTTCCTGAGCGTCCTGATAATTGGCCTCATCAATCGAGTCCATCGTCTCGGAATCAATCAGTTGTTCGGGGTTCAAGTCCACAATGGAGCCATCACCCACGGTAATCTTGATCTTGCTGTTGACACTGACACCGGTACCGGGAGCCACCTTGTGACCGTCAACGGTCACTTCGAGGATCATACCTGCAAACTGGCTCTCGATACTGTCCATGGACACATACTTGAAGCCCATTGCCTTGAGCATAGCAACACCTTGACGCCCAGGCAATTCTATCAATTTAGGCAATTGGATGATAGGCGGATGCATGGCATTGACATTCAAGTAGATGATACGGATTTTCTTGATATAGGACTTGGCCTTGGGATCCTGGTCGATGACGGTTCCCGGCTTGTAGTTCTCATAGAAAGTGGTCGAGTCGCTGATTTCCCAGCGCAGGCCGGCATCATCGAGAATCTGGATGGCCTTTTCCAGCGGCATATTGCGCACATCAGGCACCTGGACCTGTTGACCGTGGGAGGTAAACACATCGATAAACAGCAGGGCGATATAGCCCAGCGCAACGAGCGCCAGCACCATCAAAGTCGAATGTATCAGGATGGGGTGACGGTTACGGAAACGGGCAAACCCGCTCTTATTGTTGTCCTTGTTATTGCTCACGATAATTCAATAGTTTAGTTACAATCTGCAAAATTACTGAATTTTGGCCTCAGTACAAATACTTGGCTCCGTTTTTTTTCACATTTGCGAAAAATGCTATCTTTGCCGAAAGATATGGAACAGAATTACGACAAAATAACCGAGCGGTTGCTGGAAACGCCCTATTGGGTCATCGACCTGTTGCCGAGGCAGGTGCCACTAGACTGCCGCGGGCAGTTTTTTGCCGTTGAGCGGTATTACCTGACGGGTGAGCGGCATGAACGCCTGTGCCACCAGTTTGCCGATGTGGTGCTCGGCGTGAACTGCTACCATGACCTAACGGTGAACCGCGACGACGAGTGGGTCAAGAACCCCGAACCCGTAGTCCTGGTCACCTGGCTTACCGAGGCCCTGCAGCACGGCCACCTGTGCGCCCTGATTGATGACGGCGCGTCGCTGATAACCGCCAGCGGCGGCGACATCAACATCGCCCTCTACAACCCCTCCCCCGCCCTGCTGGAACTGGTCCGCCAACTGGCCACCGCCGCCGGCCTCCACCTCTGGCAACCCCAAAAAACCAAATTGAGGCTCTGTTAGTTGCGAAATTGTTGGTTATAAAAAACTGTTTTTGTTGATTCCATTCAACAATTTTTCATTAATTTTGTTGTTTTGAATCTACAAAATTTGTATTTTTGCGCCATCAAATTGCTGTATTATGGATATTCAAGAATTATATGCCAACAGTTACAGGCTTGTTTCTCAAGTGAGTACAAAGACAAAAAGGTACTTATATCACCAATTGCCTTGGGATGTAAGGATGCTGTGTATCCGAGGTTCACGAGGTGTGGGCAAGACGACTCTGTTGCTACAGCGCATGGCTGAGGCATTTCCTGCCGGAAGCAAGCAAGCATTATATGTGTCGCTTGATGAACTATGGTTCAATGAGAACCGGCTGGTAGATTTAGTAGAATATCACTATGCCCATGGCGGCACTCATCTGTTTCTTGACGAAGTGCATCGTTACCCCAATAAGAATTGGGCACAGGAAATCAAAAACATCTATGACCGCTATCCCGGCTTTCATGTGGTATTCACTGGATCATCTGTCCTAAAAATTGACCAATCACAGGCCGACTTATCCAGACGATGTCTATTTTTCACCATGCAAGGACTGTCATTCAGAGAGTATCTTGAATTTAATGGTATTGCGCGGTTTGACCCCGTTGAACTTGAACGGGTGCTGACCAGTCATGTGGCACTTGCAATGGAAATCACCCGACAAGTGCATGTGTTGCAATACTTTGGAGAATACTTGCGCCATGGTTATTATCCCTTCTATAATGAGTTGGCCGATGGCTATGAGATGGCCTTGCGCCAAATGGTTGCCAATGTCATTGAGCAAGACATTCCACAAGCCGAATCGGTGGAGATGAATACAATTAATCGCACAAAAAGACTGATTGCCCTGATTGCCCGCGTATCCCCATTCACTGTCAATGTGAGCAGGATTGCCAATACGCTTGAATGTGACCGCCAAATAGTGTACAAATTATTACGCACTATGCATCGGGCATCTCTTATCAACTTGTTGTATAAAGGGAAAAACAACATGCAACAACTTGTCAAGCCCGAGAAAGTGTATCTCGAAAACACTAATCTGATGTTTGCACTCGCGAGCGAAATCAATACGGGAAATCTCCGTGAAACTTTTTTCGCTAATCAGTTGTTCAATGCACATGAACTTGCATTCAGTGGCAGCGGCGATTTCCTGATTGACAACATTCATACCATAGAGGTTGGTGGCCATCGCAAGTCGTTTGAGCAAATCAAGGACTTAACTGATAGTTACCTTGCCATAGATGACATCGAAATTGGTAACGGAAACCGTATTCCTTTGTGGCTATTCGGTTTTCTTTATTAGACTATAAATCAGCGAATTATCTATTGCGAAATTTCTCGCAATCCTTTAACCATTAACCTGTAACCTTTAACCTACAAATAAATATGGATCGTTCTACACAGATTATCAGGACCAGTTGGATAGGCATCATTGCCAATGTGCTGCTGGCGGCATTCAAGGCCGTTGTAGGCCTGCTTGCCAGTTCGGTAGCCATCGTGATGGATGCCGTGAACAACCTGAGCGACGCGCTGTCGAGCGTCATCACCATCGTGGGCACCAAACTCTCGCAACGCCCTGCCGACCGCAAGCACCCCTTCGGGTTCGGGCGCATCGAATACTTCAGCGCCATTATCATCGCCGTGATTGTGCTCTCGGCAGGTATCACCTCACTCATCGAGTCGATAAAAAAGATTTTTGAGCCAACCACTCCCACCTACACGACCACAACGCTCATCGTCATCATTGTGGCCATTGTGGTGAAACTGGTGCTGGGCCGCTATGTCAAGGGCCAAGGCGAGAAACTCAAGAGCGACGCCTTGATTGCCTCAGGCTCCGATGCCCTGTTCGATGCCATTATCACGCTGGCGACGCTCATCTCGGCAGGCGTGATGTTGCTGTGGAATGTATCGCTCGACGGCATCCTGGGCACCCTCATCTCGCTGGTCATCATCAAGGCCGGTATCGAGATGCTCGCCTCGCCGGTCAACGAACTGCTCGGTGCCAAGATTTCGCCCGAACTGCTCTCGCAAATCAAGCGTGAAGTCGGCGAACATGAAGGGGTGCATGGCGTGTTTGACATCATCGTCCACAACTACGGTCCCGATGTGCAGATCGGGTCGCTCCACATCAATGTCATGGACACCATGAACGCCCACCAGATCCACGGTCTGACGCGCCGCATCAGCGAGGAGATGTTTGAAAGGCATGGCATCATCTTGACCGTGGGCGTGTATGCTGTCGCCACAGGCGATAACAAGCGCGCCGAGTTGCAGCACACCGTCATGCAGGCCCTTGCCGCCCATGAGCACATCACCCAGGTGCACGGCTTCTACTACTTTGAGGACGAGCGGCGTGTTTCCATCGATGTTGTGCCCGACTTGACCATCCATGACGATGCCGCTTTTATCGAGGAACTGAAAGCCGTGGTGCAACCCCTCGTCCCTGATGCCCAAGTGACCATCGTCATCGACCACAACTACAGCGAGTAACTATGCTCGCTGCGCTCGCAGGTTAGAGGTTAAAGGTTAGAGGTTAGAGAGGCATCCGCATTCTGATTCTGCCATTCAGAATGCGGATGCCAACTGTTAACTGTCAACTATTCAATCGGTGTGATGGTGAAGGAGCAGGTGCGGTCGATGGCGGGGATGCGGTATTGCTCCAGCGGACGGGCACCCCAACTGTCGATGCCACCCACGCCGCAGTGCTCGCTGTCAAGCGTCAGTACGGTAAATACTGACTTGGGTAACTGGGAGGGATGGCGCTGGTGTTTCTGATCTCCTTCATCGAGGATGTCAATGTCATAATGCAATGCGCTGGCATAAAACGGCTTGTCGGCGGTAATCATCAATCCGGTAGCCCCGTCATTGGTCTGTCGCCACCAGCGGATGTCGCCCTTTGTGCCCGTTTCCTGCGGGCGGATGTAGGGATAGAACTGCTCGTCGGCGGTCTGGCGGTAGATGCCCAAGCGCTGGCTGTAGCGGCGGTCGGCGTAGTTCTCAATGGGACCGCGGCCATAAAACTCGCTGTGCTCTATCTCATAGAGCAACTCCATCACCATGCCGAAACGCAGCATCTCGGGCAGTTCGGTGTAACTGTCATCAAAGGCAATGCCTTGAGTGATACACATCACACCACCAGCATGTATTTCGTAGGACAACGTGAGCCTTGCATGCACCTCGGGCATGTCGTAGCGAGCAACGACGGTCACCTGCGACTTGTTCGAGGCTTTTTTGTCAATGGCCAGCGAAGTCAGGTTCATCACGGGATTGCGCCACACTTTCAGTTTTTGCTGCATCCAGGCACCCATGTCGTTGTCGGTTACCGCGCGCCAGAAATTGGGCCGCAGTGTACCTCCCTCGCCTAATATATCCATACCGCCGACCTCATATCGCGTCATCAGTCCTGACTTTCCGTCAAAGTTGATGCTGAAGTCCTCACCCGTGACGGTAATGGCACCGCCGGCAGCCTTCTTCGTGTCGAATTTTGCTTTCTCATTGGACAGATGGGCTGCTTGGGGAACGACCTCACGGACAGGCAACTGAGCGTAGGCGACGCGCTGGCCTGCCTCCATGAGCGGCTCACGCTCCTTGAGCATGAAGTCGACATTAAGCATGACTTCGCTATGGGGGTCAAGCGCGGCAAGGGTGTTAGTGATGGGCAGATGCAGCACCTGGCGGCCTTGGGGTGCCACATCAAGGTTCAGTTCCTCGCCGTTAAGCACCGACTCGCCATCGACGAGCAGTTGCCACCGCATTTTCACATTGCTCAGGTCGCGGAAGAAAAATTCGTTCCTCACCGCGATGTCACCTTGCTGAACATTCAAATCCTCGACCCACACATTCTGGTAGTAATAGGCCGTCTCATAGGCGTGCGGATTCCACACGCGGTCGGGGCTTACGAGGCCGTTGCAGTTGAAGTTGTTGTCACTGGGGTCGTGAGTGTTGTAGTCGCCACCATAGGAGAAATAGGTCTTGCCGTCCTCGTTGGTAACGCGCAAACCCTGATCGACGAAGTCCCAGACAAAGCCGCCCTGGAACTTGGGCAAGCGGCGCACGGCATCCCAGTATTCCATCAAGCCGCCGCCCGAGTTGCCCATCGTGTGGTTGTACTCGCACAGGATGAGCGGCTTGGTGCTCTCGGGCTTGCTGGCATAGCGCTCGCACCACTCGGGCGAGGCATACATCGGGCACATCAGGTCGGTGTTCTCGCCGCCCTGAGCACGCTCCCAGTGGATGGGGCGCGAGGGGTCGACCGAGCGTATCCAGTCGCGTGCTGCCGTGAAATTGGGGCCGTCGCAGGTCTCGTTGCCCAGCGACCAGACGATAACGCTGGGATGGTTGAACTGCACGCTCACGTTGTGCTGGTTGCGCTCCAGGATGGGCTTGGCAAACATCGGCTTATAAGTCGGTGCCGTGTTGGGGTCATAATGGAAGCCGTGGCCCTCCTGGTTGGCCTCGGCAAAGACATACAGGCCGTACTCGTCGCACAGGTCGTACCACATCGGGTCATCGGGATAGTGGCAAGTGCGCACGGCGTTGATGTTCATGCGTTTCATCTCCTTGATGTCGGCAATCATGCGCTCACGCGAGACGACGTAACCGCCGTCGGGGTCAATCTCGTGGCGATTGGCTCCCTTGATGTAGATGGCCTTGCCGTTAACGAGCAGTTGGCCGTTCTTGATCTCCACACGGCGAAAACCGATGTTCTGGACAATGGTCTCGAGTTTGGACTTTCTATCCGATGGGGTGAATGTGGCAACGAGCCTGTAAAGATGGGGGGTCTCGGCACTCCATTGATGAACATCGGGTACCGTCCAGCGGTTTTCACCGGCGGCTACCATCGGCACCTCATTACGCTGGTCATCCAGCAGAAAATAACTCATCGTGCCCTTACCAGTGATTGACGGGGCTATCATCAATGTGCCGTCCTTCAAGTCATCGGTCAAGCCTGCGGTCACACGCAGGTCGTCGATGTGGTTGTTCTTATCGCGGCAGTAAAGGTAACTCGACCGTGCCACACCCGACAGACGCCAGAAGTCCTGATCCTCGCTGTAGGTGCCGTCACACCAGCGCATCACTTGGAAGGCCAGCAGGTTGTCCCCCTCCTTGAGATATGGCGTGATGTCAAACTCAGCCGCCAGTTTGCTGTCTTCGGCATAGCCGGCGAACTTGCCGTTCACCCACAGGCTGATGTTGCTGGTCACGCTGCCGAAGTGGGCAATGACCTGATTGCCTTTCCAATTCCAACCGTCGGGCAGCGTAATGTGGCGGCGGTAGGTGCCCACATGGTTGTCCTGCACCGGTACGCGGGGCGGATCGTTCTCCCAGTTGCCGCGCCACGGGAAACCGATGTTGACATACACCGGGTCGCCGTAGCCGTTCAGTTCCCACATGCCAGGCACGGGCATCGTCGCCCAATCGCTGTCGTCAAGGTCGGTGCGGTAAAAGTCGGTTGGTCGCTCGTCGAGGTTGGCAACCCACTGGAACTTCCAGTCACCGTCAAGTGACAGATATCTACCCGAATTCCAGTACGCATGGTTCAATGCCGACACCATGTCATCATAGGCGAAAAACGATGTGTGAACGGGCAATCGGTTGATTTCGTTCACTTGCAGGTCCATCCACGGTTCCCCCGCGGGCTGGGCATTAGCGCACAGTGCCAACAACAGGCAAGTTATTGTGAAAATCGAAGGCTTCATTTTAGTTAGGAGTGAGGAGTTAGGAGTTAGGAGTAAGGGGTTAGGAGTTTGCCAGGTATTGCTCGGCACGGGCGAGGTCCTCGGGGGTGTCGATGCCGATGGTCGCCGTGGTGGTGATGCCCGCCTGGATGGTATAGCCGTTCTGCAGCCAGCGCAGTTGCTCGAGCGACTCGGCCAGTTCCAGCGATGACTGCGGCAAGCGGGTGATTTCGGCCAATACATTGGCACGGTAGGCATACATGCCCACATGGGTATAATACTGTGTCATAGCAGGCCACTGCTCGCGCTCACGGCCGCGTACAAACGGGATTACCGAGCGCGAGAAATAACGGGCACGCATCTTGTCATCGAGCACAACCTTGGGGCTGTTAGGGTTCTCCAACTCGCTGTAGGGGCGGCTGGCATCAAACGGGCGCACCAGCGTGGCGATATCGGTCGTCGGGTCTTCAAAGCAAGCCATGATGGCATGCAACTGGTCGGGCTGGATGAATGGCTCATCGCCCTGGATGTTGATGATGACATCCTCGCCGCCACCATTTTTCAGGTAGGCCTCCTGGCAGCGGTCGGTGCCGCTGCGGTGCTCGGTGCTCGTCATCACCGCCTTGCCGCCAAAGGCCTTTACCGCCGCCATGATACGGTCGTCATCGGTAGCGACCACTACACGGTCAAGAGTCTTGCTCACCTGACGGTAAACACGCTCAATCATAGTCATACCACACAGCATCGCCAGCGGCTTGCCGGGAAACCTCGTCGAGGCAAACCTCGCTGGAATAATCCCTATAAATGTCAAATTCTTATTCATCGTCAGTCTATTAAATAACACGATAAATCCAACAACATGAACAACCTGCAGGCAACACAAACAACAGCAGTTGTCAGCGTTCTCTTCCCTCTCTTGTTCAAGTTGTTTCTAATCCTCTGCAAAAATAGGCAAAAACTTTGTTTTAACCAAAAGTCAGCAGTTGTTATAGTTAATCATTGAAGACTCTTGCCTAAAACGGCATCCGCTCTCCATTTTAACCGTGCTTCGCACGGGAAATTTAACAAATTAATATTATATTTAGATAATTACCCGCCCGAGGGCATTATCTTCATTAGCGCGGATGCCCTTGTGTTTATTGTACTCGTTGTTTTCCTTTTCTCGATGGAATGTGGAAACCCAATTTGTAGATTTCGTGGTTTTTTATTTGTTTTTATGGTAAAATGTTACTATATTTGCCGAAAATCCAATTAACCGAATATTTAACCAAAATGATTAAAGATATGAAGAATTCATCATTACTTAAACTGTTTGCCATGGCGCTATTGCTCTTTATGGCGGTGAATGTGGCTCAAGACGGCTACGCGCAGACGATACGCAACAGCAGCAACTCGACGGTTGGCAAAATCGAGAGTGACGGTACCATCAGGAACAGCAGCAACTCCTACATCGGTAAAATCGAGAGCAACGGCGATATCCGCGACAGCAGCAACCGCTTGATCGGGAAAATCAGCAGTAATGGAGAAGTGCGCAACAGCAGCAACTCCTATATCGGCAAGATTGAGAGTGACGGAACCGTGCGCAACAGCAGCAACTCCTACATGGGAAAAGTCGAACAAGACGGGACGGTCAGGAACAGCAGCAACAGCACTATCGGCTATGCCAGGGGTGTCCCGATGCGCTATGCCGCCCTCTATTTTTTCTTCAACCTGCTATAGTAACTGCTGGTAACTATCAGGCTACTTAAAAAGCATCCGCATTCCTTTTCGTCACAGGAATGCGGATGCTGTCGTTGATGTAGTTATAAGCACCACGCTCAATAGCCCCAGTTCTCGCCGACGAGGATGACGGTGTGGCGATGGGCGGGGAAACTGTTGCGGGTAAAGTGGACATAGTTGCAGATGCACTGCGGCGAGTTGCAGTTGTGGCACACGCCGTCGAGACGGCACGGTGTGTCGCAGCCCAGGCGCACGGTGTTGATGGGCGCAGCAGTATTGCGGGCACGGGCCAGGGCAGCCTCGAGGGTAGGCTCCACCTTGTTCATGCCGATGATGTGCAACACATTGTGCGGACCCCAGGTAATGGCAGCGACGCGGTTGCCGCGGCCGTCGATGTTGACGATGACACCATCCTGGGTGATGGCATTGGCACTGGTGAGGAAGTAGTCCACATCCATCGCGTCGAGATAGCATTGACGCGTCTGCTCGGGTGTCTCGGCCTTGTCGCGGTCGATGACCTTGTACTTGCCGCTATTGATGAGTTGGTGGGTCAAACCCATCTCACGGATGGTCTGCGAGCCGCCCCAGGAGACGCTGCTGCCCTCGGGCATAAGCGACTGGACAAGACGGATGGCCTCGGCCGCGGTGGCACAGTAGTGGGCGTTGAAGTTGCGGCGCTCCAAGTGCTTGATGATGCGCCCAGCCAGTAGTTCATTACGGATTTCGACAGGAGTCATATTAGTTAGGAATTAGGAGTTAGGAATTAGGAATTAGGAGTTAGGAATTATTTAGAAGAGGTCGAGGATTTTCAGGGAACCCCAAATGACGGCGGCATAGCGCAACAACTTGCCGATGGTCATCGTCAGCAACACAATCCACACATTGCTGCGCACATAACCCAGGGCAACACTGATGGCGGTTCCCAGTATCGGGATGAAGGCAAAGAAACCCATCCACGCACCACGACCATGCATGAAGGCCAGGGCGCGGTCGAGTTTCTTCTTTTTTACACGGGCATACTTCTCAATCCACTCGATTTTGCCCAAGTGCCCGATGTAGTAGCAAGTCATGCCTCCGCTCACATTTCCCGCCGATGCCACAAACAGGCAGATGACGGGATCCATGTGCAACGGGCCCACACAGGCAACGACCAGCGCCTCGCTGCTGAACGGGACGACGCTGCCGGCCACGAATGACCCCAGAAACACCCCGAAGTAGCCCCACTGGGCGAAAAAATCAATGAGTGAATCGAGCATCTGTGATGAGTTAGAAGTTAGGAGTTAGGAGTTAGGAGTTGGATGGTGTTCACTTGAATAGCAGTTGCGTGAAAATCACCAGATAGTCACGCCAGTTGGCCCACTCGTGCCCTGCCCCGCTCTCGTGATAGGTGTAGCGCAGGCGGTTCTTGTCGAGCATCTGCCTGAAGGCGGTGTTGTCCTTGTACAGGAAGTCATCGGTGCCGATACCCATCCAGTACAGGCGGGGGTGCTGCTTGAACTGGGTCACGAGTTTGGACTCGATGTCGTCATAGATGGGACACTTGCCCTGGTCCATGCGGCTGATGGCAGCCGAGAACAGGCCGACATAGGCGAAGTCGGCAGGCTGGTTGGCGCTGATGTAGAGCGAGTGGTAGCCACCCATCGACAAGCCGGCAATAGCACGGTAACGCTTGCTGTCGCGCGTGCGGTAGTTCTTGTCCACCCAGTTCATGATGTCGCTGAAGCTCTGCTCAAACTTGCCGTCCATCCAGTTCTTGTGGGCAAAGGTGGGCTGCACATTGCCCTCGGCGCTCATGTTGGACGCCGCCTGCTCGTCGACATTGCCGTTGGGCATGACGACAATCATCGGTGCGGCTTTGCCCTCGGCGATGAGGTTGTCAAGCACCTGGGCAGCACGGCCCTGCTCCAACCACACCGTCTCGTCGCCACCCGAGCCGTGCAGGAGGTAGAACACAGGATAGCGCTGGTGTCCCTGCTCATAGCCGGGAGGCAGGTAAATCATCATTCGGCGTTGCATGTTCAGCGTCGGGGAGTCATACCACACCGCACGCACCTCGCCGTGGGGCACATTGTGCACCGCCATGGGGCAGTCGCCCCTGGGGTCGAGAACAAAGGTGTTCATCACGCTCTTGACATCACGCAGCGTGTGGGCATTCTCATTGTCGAGCACCTTCATGCCGTCCACCATATAAAAGTACATATACAGGTCCGGTTCCAGGTCACGCAGGGTGATGCTCCAGGTGTCGCCCGCAGTGCGGGTCATCAAAGTGTCAACACGCGTGTCGATAATCAGCCGCACCGTGTCGGCACCAGCGGCCTTAACCTTAAAGGTCACTGTGCCGTCCTTGGCAATTTCGGGTGAGTCGACCGACGGGGAAAAGAATCCCTGCCCGCTCATCGACAACGCCGCCAGAACAAACAAAAAGAAGAAATATCGTTTCATATCATCTGGTTAATAAAGTGTGTGCAAATATACAGAAAATTGCCCACAACCAAAACGATGACGGGGCAATTCACATTCTATAACATGTTTTACATGCGGGCCTTGATGCGCTCCCAAGCGTGCGACCCGAACAGGAAACACTCGCGCATCGTGCCAAGCATCACCCTGAAGCGGCTCATCGGCACGGTAAAAGACAATTCATCCTTGCCCACCCAGGGCCTCACCGACGGGTCGAACAGCCCCAGGAAGCAACGGTGCCCCTGGCGGGCATTCTCGACGACGGCCATCGACACCACCGTGCTGCAGCCCGAACCGAAACGCGCCACGACGGCATCGGGCTCGTTGCTGTCATAGAAAGCCCATCCGCACAGTCCCGACAACGCATCGGGCGTGGCATAGAACATCACGCCCTCAAACCCGTCAAGCGACTCGGCCTGGTCAATTCTTATAAAGTTCAGGTACGGATTGACGGCACGGGGCATTTCCAGGCTCTTGACATAGTCGGCAACCATCTCGGGCGTGCGCTTATACTTCTCGGTCAACGAGACGAAATTAGGCACCCGCTCGGGCATGTCGCTGAAACCCGTGTACAGTTTGCCGCCCCCGCAGCCGATGACCTCGGCACTCAATGCCACAGGCGTGCCCTCGCGTGCCGCCTGCAGGCCCTTGAAAAAGCAACCGCCTATCTTGGCCGTATCGGCCACAGGGGTGTCGCTGTAACCGAACAGCAACGGTAACTGGGCATTCTCGCCGAACGCCTCACGATAACTCTGAATAAACGCTTTGAAATCCATATCTTTCTTGCCTATAGGGTTTTAATCACTTACAAAGATAGTGCAAGCCGTGGACAGGACCAAATGAAAGAGTCATTTTCATCTTTTCTTGTCACGGTGCAGCCCATCTGGAAAGCAGTGCAGCAGGATTGCTTAGAAGCGGACACCGCACAGCAGGGAGAATTCGAGCAGCGAACTGACCAGACGGCTGTTCCTGGACTTGTAACGGTGGTGGTCGGCATTGCCCTGGAACCCTAAGAAGAACTGCTTGTGGTTGTACACGGCCGCCGTGCGTGCACGACAGTTGAGTGATATGTTGCTGGCCCTGTCATCGGCATTCGGGAAGTGGTTGTAGCGGTAGCCGATGTAGGGGGTGATGGTGAAGTTCAACAGCCACTTGGGGCTCAACACCCAGTTGTGGCCGTAGCCGAGGAGCAGGCAGTAGTCGTTGTAGAGGATGCGGGGGGCATCGGCCTGCGTCGAGAAGTAAGGACGCACATCTTCGGACAACTTTTCCACATCCAGTTTCACATCGTAGTGCTGGAGGCTGAAACCCGCCAGCCACGAGCCAGCGCTGCGCTTCTGGTACTTGGAGAAGCAGTAGGCGGCTGCTTGGGCGTAGCGCTTATTGTTGAAGAAATAGTAGGCCGTCAAGCCCATCGCCTTGCGGCTGACGCCCGACTGCCTGACCTTGTGCGTGACGTTATCCAGACTCTTGATTCTATAGGTCGCATTGATATCGTTGTTGTTCTCCCAATAGTAGGCGTCGGCGGTAAAGCGGGCACAAGTGAATGAGAAGTCGACCTTATTGGAGACGTTGTCGCCGTATATCAGGTTGCTCACACCCAGCGAATAGCCCACACTGACGGCCATGAACGACAGCGTGACACCGATGTTGGACACCAGATTGCTGTTGATGATCTGGGTCACGCCCTTGACGGGACGGCCGATGTAAGAGTCCACCCAGTTGTTGCTCTTCAAGAAGAGTTTCCAGTTCTTGCCGGTGCTCACGACATAGGCGCTGTCGTAACTGTTGAATGTGCGGTCGCCCCACATGTAGGTCTTGTAGCAGAACATCACAAACTTGGGATAGCCCATCGTGCTGTCGTTGAAGTCCACATGACCGTGCTTGAGCGCCCGCCACCAGTAGCCACTGTTGCGCGTGGTGTCGTAGGGCTCATTGAGTTTCTTGTCCACGCGTTCACGGATGTCCATCTTGAACTGCTGGATGCGGCTAAGGCTGCGGGCAGTGTCAGGCGGCAGGACAACAGCGGCAGTGTCGGGAGTCTGAGCCCACGACAACATGGGCACACAATACAGGAGCAGCAATATCAGTGAAACGAAACGATTCATTAGGCGTTAAGGACGGTTAAGGTCATTAAGGATTTAAGGAAGGTTGATCAGAACTCGCTGAAGAACGGGGGACGGATGAGCAGACCCACCCTGAGGCGGCAATGGTACTTGTTGTAGTCGAGCATGTTCTCGCCGTAGCCGTCATAGAAGTGCAGCATGATGAACTGGTTGTCATTGTTGCGGATGCGGAAGCCCACATTGACGGTCGTGTTGAAGTTCAGGTTCCAGCCACTGCGCTTGACAAAGGTGACATCGGCTACCCAGCGTCCGTTGGTGGACAGGAACTGGGCACCGGCCTGATAAACGCCGCTGTACTTGAGGATGTCCTTGTTGTTCTGCCCGTCGATGATGGGAATCCACATCTTGCCGTGCACCATGAGTTGCGGGTCGATGATCAGAGTAGCGCCAAAGGACAACTTGTTCCAGCTGCGCGAGGCCTCGCCGTCACGCCCGTTGGACTCGTGCTCAAGCATCAGGGTTGCCGAACCCACAAGTTTGCCCCTGGAGACAATCAGTTTCTGCAGACCGATGCCCGGGTTGAAATTCAGGTCATGGAAGGGCAGTGATTCCTCAAAAACATTCCACATCGCCTTCTGTGAATAGCTCAGGAACAGGTGACTGTGGAAAGGCAGTACCGACTTGGTGAGTCGCTGGCGGAAACTGATCTGGAACTTCACATCACTGTTAAACTCGGTGGGCGTCTCGTTGAGTGCCGTACCAATGGTGAAATAAGTGTCTTTAAAGGGTCCGAAGAACGGTTGGCTGTCAAAAATCTCAACAACGCTATCGGCATCAAATGCGCGCCGGTCCTTGCTGATGTTGGTGATTTGGGCCATTGACGATAAAGCCGCCATAGCCGTCACGGCGAGGATTATTGTTCTTATAGATTTCATACTTATCGGTTTTTGTATACAGGTTCAAGGGGGGTAGCTATTTTTTTAAAACACTGTGAAGCCTGATGCTTCGGCATTAGGATAGGACATGACGAGGTTGCCATTCAGCCACAAATAGTTGTAGTAAATACTGGTTTCATTGTCGTATTCACTGGTAAGCAAATACACATCGTTGCCATAGCTGCAGATTTCAACGGCTTGGGAAATGATGTCGGGGCTATCATTTACCTGGTAATGCACAGGCTTGCCATCGACCCACACCGTAGCAATGAGATTATTGTTCTTGTTATATTCAAATCCAGCGGCATAGATGTGGCCGTCACAAATGGTAATCGCGTCGATGCGTCCTACGGGGTAACTGCCCTCCTCGAGCAATTCGGGATTGCTCACCTCGTACAACTGGTACTGCTTGTCGACCCACACGGCAGGTTGGCGGTCGATAACGCCGCCAATGATGGTGCTGTAGCCATCATAGGCATAGATGGCCCGGCACTCGCCCGACACTGCCCCCGGCGGCATGGGCAGATACTCCTTCTTGTAAGTGTTCTTGTTGCGGTTGCTGTACAGCACGGGGCGATATTGCATTTCTTCAGTGGTCAGTTCATAGCCGACGACATAACACTTGCCCTCGGTAACGCGCAGGGCGTGGTCGGCGGGTATGAAGATATGGCAGTCTTCAAGCGGGAAAATACCGCTATTCTTCAACACACTAGGCACATCGAGCAGATAGATGTAGTACTCCCACTTGCCGATACCGTATACCCAATGGTCCACATCGTCGATGAAATCGACATGCAGCGTGTTCCACTTGCCGTTCTTCCAATAACCCACGCGCCCCTTGGAATGGACACCGGCCACGAAGTAATCGTCACCGTCGGCTATGATTTCGCTGGCAAAGGTGCAGTTGGATAAATGCGTGACTAACTTGCCCGTCTGGTCATAAATATCACCGTAGGCGGACAGCACGAGCACGGTGCGCTCCTCGAGCGGCTTGATGGGGTCCACGGGCTCGTCGTGATCACATGACGAGAGAAGCACCAATGCGCAAACCGCTAATAGGTTATAAACTAAGATTTTTCTCATAATTCAATAGAATAACTATCGGGTGGCGCCACCGAGGGCGATATACAGGGCGATGATGCCCTGGGCTCCGATATACATGTTCACTGCCTGGTTGAGCTGGGCGTTGCGAGAGTCGATGACAAAGAGCGTCTGACCCTTACTCACCTGCTGACCCTCGGTCACATAAATCTTCATCAATTGGCCGCTCACCTGCGGCATGATAGTCACACCGGCCTGACCCTTCATCTTGGCGCTGAACTTCACAGGCACCTCGATGTCTGACTTGGCCACCTCCATCGTCTCAGACGATGAAGGCGTTTCCTTATGCATATCAACTTCACATGCCACCATACACCCTGCAACAAGCAGCAAGAGACACAATTTCAATAGTTGACTTTTGGTTTGCATATTTGAAAAACTATAAATGATTACAAAGTTAAAAGTGTATAATCCAACTATTGTGCTAAAATGGGACAATAGCTTTTAAAACGGCAAATATACAGCAAATTTTTGAAAACATGAGTTTTTTCACAAAAACACACCTATTTTGACCCGTACACACATAACCGCCCCTAACCCACCACTAACTATCGCGTAGCACAAGCATAAACAACAGCCGGGACAAGCTCCCAAAAAGAGTTGTCCCGGCCGTCTCTATTGTGTACTATCGTTCCCTGGAATTGCAGTTGGTGCTTAAATCCAGCCCATCGAGTGGTAGAGGAAGGCTATGATATAGCCGGCGATACAGGCAACCACGGTGTGCACCAGACCGGGCATCATGAACGAGTGGTTCAACAGGTACTTGCCGATGACGGTAGTGCCCGTACGGTCGAAGTTCACCGTAGCAATATCCGAGGGATAGTTGGGGATGAAGAAGTAGCCATAGACCGAGGGCAATACACCCAGCAGAATCCAGCCGTCGATGCCCAATTTGTAGGCCAGCGGCAGCATGGCGACAACCACGGCACCCTGTGAGTTGACGAGCACCGACACGAGGAAGAAGGCGAATGCAATCGACCACGGGTATTGCTCAACCAAGCCGGCCAGCATATCTTGTATTTCTCCCAAATAGTTAGCGAAGTAGGTGTCAGCGAGCCAGGCGATACCGTAGATAGCGACAACGGCAACCATACCGCTCTGCCAAACGGGACCGGCAATGGCCTTCTTGGGTGCCGCCTTGCAGAAGATAATCATCAGCGCCGCGGCAGTAATCATCACAATCTGGATGACAAGGTTCATCTTCAGCGGTGTGGGATGCGTCATGGTCAGGCCTTCAACAGCAATGCCCATCTTGGCCAACTGGTCGGCAGTGATGGTCACACGCGAGCCGATGAGTTCGACGGTAGCGTCACCGTCAACGGCTTTGACGGTATCATAGGAGGGCAGCAGGTTCTGGAAGATAGCAAAGAACACGATGACCAACAGTGCACCAAAGAAGATGTAAACGGCACGCTTGCTCTCAGGAGCAATCTTCTTGTCGAGGGTGGTGGCGGTGCTGCCGTAGATGTACTCGCGCTGGGCGGGGTCGGCGAGTTTCTTCTGAAACTCGGGGTCCTTGTCCAGGTCCTTGCCACGCTTGTAGGAAGCAACCGAGGCAATCACGATACCCAGCAAGCAAGCGGGAATGGTCACCATGAGCACCTTGGGGATGGTGATATCGTAGCCGTTAGCGCCACTGATGGTGATGAACGCCACAACGGCTGCCGCAATGGGCGAGCAGGTGATACCGATCTGGGACGCGATGCTGGCGATACCGCAGGGACGCTCGGGACGGATACCCTTCTTGATGGCGATGTCGCAGATGATGGGCATCAAGGTATAGACCACGTGGCCCGTGCCGACGAGCACCGTCAGGAAGAAGGTGCACAGCGGGGCCAGGAAGGTGATGCGGTCGGGATGCTTGCGCAGCATCTTCTCGGCCAACTGGATCAGCCAGTCCATACCGCCCGAGGCCTGCATGATGCCGGCGCAGGTGACGGCGGCAATGATGATGTAAATCACATCGGTGGGCGGTGTGCCCGGTTTCATGCCGAAGCCAAACACCAGGATGGCAAGGCCGATGCCCGAGATGGCTCCCAATGCCAGGCTGCCGTATCGGGAGCCCAGCCACAACGCTGCAAGCACGATGCAGAGTTGCAAAATCATAATGAGTGTCATAATATAGTAGTTTAAGTTATTGGTTTCAAGTTGTCAGTGGATATCCGCAACCGTCCATCATGTCCAGTTTGTCCTGTCCATCCAGTCGGTCCAATCAGTAGCGGATGCTTACCTGCACAAACACTGTGCTGTAGTCGGGTTTGGCAAGGGCTTTGTCATGGGTCAGGCAGTACTCGGTCTGCACCTCGAGGTACTTGCAGAAGCGGTAGTTCAGACCCACCTCGTAGTTGGTCTTGGCAGCCACGCTCGAGCCCGTCGGGCGGTAGAGGTCGTAGCGGGCCTTGGCCATCAGTTTGTCCTTGACCACCGGCACGATGGCGAGGGCATACACGCCATCACTCTTGTCGTTGGCGACCTCATTGCCGTTCTCGTCGACATAGGTCTTGACGGTCAAGTCGCTGGCGTCGGCAGTCTTCTGGTAGGTGGTGGCAAAGCCGCGGCCCGTCGAGTGGATATACTCCGAGCGCAACTGCAGGTCGCCCTTCTTGTACTCGGCACTGATGGCATAGCGGTGCTGGCGCAGGCTTACCGTATGGCCGCCGCTCTTGCGGGCATAGGAGCCCTCCCAGCCAAAGGCACCCAGGCGCATGCCGTCGATGGGCATGACCCATGCGCCGCCGATGATGTCCTTGCGCTCGTCCACATCCTTGACATTGATACCCTGTCCATTGAACACACCCACCTGGTAATGCAGCAGGTTGCGACCATTGCTGTTCTTGAGGAAGTCGCCCTGGAACTGCAGACCGATGTCACGGCCGTTGCTAGCATGCATACCCGTGCGGTCGCTGAAGCCTGCCAACTTGCTCACGGGCTGCGAATAGCCCATGAAGCCCTGGTCAATGGGGTTCATCGGGTTCTCGTAGGTGAACGGACGCTTGAACTGGCCCAACTTCACGCGGAAGAAGTCAAACTTCTGCCACTCCATGAAGTAGTCCACCAGGCGCGGGCTGCTGCCCAGCGTGGTGGTGTTGCCGTTAATCTGTCCCTGAATCTTGTAGTAGAAGTCATTGAGAATACGGCCCTCAATTGATGCCCTGACAAGCCTCAAGTCAAACGAATTGCTGTTGCCGCTGTCCTGGAATGTCGCCTGGTAGGACGCCATAGCAAAACCGCTGAACTTGGGCTTGGTGAAAATAGCATTGTTGCCGTCGCCCTCGGCGGCCAATACGGGCAACAACATCAATGAAGCCATTATTGCAAGTAAAAATCTTTTCATCATAATGTCATAATTATTAAGAGGTTGGTTTGATATCATGAAAGGGGCAAAGATAATACTTTTCCCTCAATAAGCCACCATAAAGGCGGCCTTTATATAAAAAAATCCCCGACTCGCGCCGCGGATCATTTTTGAAAAAAAATCTAATTAACCTCTAATACCATTAACATAAACCTTAAAACTAAATCTTAACCTTTACCACAAAAAACTCCATGCCTCACGGCAACAATTTCTGTGTTGATGAAAAATCAGGTGCAAAGGTAAGGCAAAAGATGTTATAAAACATAATTTTCGAACAAGAAAATGCATTTTGTTAACATTATTTAAGATTTATGGACTTTTTTTCTTAGTTATGGGGTGACCGGTCAAGCGACCAGCCACCCCAATAATATCTAGTTCCAGCTGCGGCTGCTCAGCAGCGTGAGCGCATCACTTGTTGCTCAACAGCAGGTACTGGTAAGGCTGTAATGTGATCAGCCTGTTGAATTCTGTTTGCTCCCCAGTTACCAAGTTGGTGACAGGATGGGATGCCCACATCGCAGGTGTCTCGATGCTGCGGACGGCATCACGCACATTGACCACCACCAGCACATTGTCATTGTTCAGCACACGCTCGACACACAACACAGCGCCGGCGGGGTCCTCAAATGGCTTGACCTGGCCGCTGGAGTGCAGTGCAGCATGCTCATTATATATTTCAATGAGTTTTTTATACTCATTGCGCAGGGAGGGATTGGCATTCCAGTCCACCGGAACATACTTGAAGAAATTGATGGGCTCGGGGTAACCCACCTCTTGGGAACCATAGACCAGCATGCCGCCGTGCAGCATCGTGGTGGCCACAAAGGCGGCCATCGAGGCACGCTCGCCACCATACTGCTTGATGGGTGATGCCTTGGTCGCCTCGTCATGGTTGGTCGTGAAGCGCAGTTTGTACTTGCCGCTCCCCAGGTCCTTGTACTCGTTTAAGTCAACACTGGTGAGCATATTCACCTTGCCTTCACCCTTCATCACCTGGTCGATGGCGCGCATGAATTCCCAGGCATAGTTCAAGTCAAAGCCAGCAGTGAAGTTCTCGGGATTGGCCCCCTCGGCCAGCATGATCAGTTTGCGGGGCTGTGCCGATGCCCTCAGGGTGCGTATGCACTCGCTCCAGAAGTCGACAGGCACCTGGTCGGCGACATCACAACGGAAACCGTCGATGCCCACACTGTCGACCCAGAATCGCATCGCGTCAATCATGGCGGCCCGCATGTCACTGTTGTCGTAGTTCAGGTCGGCCACATCGGTCCAGTCGGTGCCAGGCGGGTAGATGATGTTGCCCGTGGAGTCATGAGTGTACCAGTCGGGGTGCTCGGCGACCCACACATTATCCCAAGCCGTGTGGTTGGCGACCCAGTCGAGAATCACACCCATGCCGCGCTGGTGGCACGCATTGACCAGGGTGCACAGGTCCTCGATTGTTCCATACTCGGCAGCCACGGCCTTGTAATCGCGCACCGAGTAGGGAGAGTTCTTGCTCTTCTCCTCGCCGATGGGATAGATGGGCATGATCCACAGCATGTTCACCCCGAGGTCCTGTATCGAGTCGAGGCGGGCCGTGACGGCCTGAAGAGAATTGGAGGGCGCGAACACACGCGGATTGACCTGATAGAGCACCACATCGGCCACCTCGGGCACTATAAAGTCGGTGCTGACAGGTTCCGCATTATGCTTGCGTCCAAGTTTGCAACCCTGGGCAATGACCGTCAAGGTCAGCAACAAAGTTAAGAACAATAATATCTTTTTCATCACTTCTATATATGTTAGTTATTAATTCCGTTAGTCCAATATCCGCTGGCGGCATTGAGCCGGGTAAGAGCGCTGGCCCAAGGGTTAGCGCCCAACTACTTCAGCCCCTGCTTGAAGAGCTCAAACTCATCGTTGCTCACCTCGGTCACCGTCATGGTGATGTGGCCATCGTCATTCTTGCCTACAGCGAAGACCAGCACATGGTCATCGACCACATAGCCTGTCTCCACATCGCCCGAGGTGCTGTTGAGCCGCCAGGGCACAGCCATGCGCGCATTACTGCCCTTGAGGGCGTTCTTGATGGCCAGTTTTGCCATCTCCACATCCTTGACGGCAGTAGAGAACATGGTGCATGAAGCACCGTCACTTGCCGTCTGCGTGAAGTCATATTTCTCGCTGAGCCACAACGCCACATCATCCATGTGGTACTTGCTTGCTACGGCAGGTGTGGCGGCTGGTGCCTGTGCGGCTTTTTCTCTCTTGGCGCGGCGTTGCTCCTCGCGTGCTTGGCGTTGCTGCTCACGCTGCTGTTTCTCGGCTTCCTTCTTGAGGCGTTTTTCTTCCTCTTTTTGCTTCTTTTCTTCGGCCTTGCGTTGCTTTTCAGCCTCCTTTTGGGCTTTTTCCTGAAGGCGCCGCTCTTGCTGCGCACGCCGTTTCTCAAGGCGTTCCTGCTCACGCTTGGCCTCTTCACTCTTGCGGGCGGCACGGCGGCGGTCGGCATCGCTCATGACAGGTTCACTGGAGACCTCGTCATCATCGGCAGGCACGAGGGCATCGGCCTCAACATCATCGGCGGCATCCACATCGTCCTGGGTGACAGGGCGGCGACTGCGGGTACTGTGGCGGGTCGACTTTTTCTCCTTGGCTTTCGGAGCCTTGGCATCAGCCTCCTGTTCATCTTTTTTGTCCTTCTTGCCCAGCGACTTGTAATAACTTGCCGTCTCAACCACACTCACATAGTAAGAGCCATCGTCGAGCGCCTTGCGCTTGACATTGAAGCGGAACTTGTTGTTCTCATAACGGAACTCTTTCCAGTAGATGGTATTGGCATCGGTCCAGGTGCCCATGGCCTTGATGTCGTCATAACTGGCCATAATGCGGTCGATCAGGCTGCATGTCTTCTTGGCGCTCAAGCCCACGGGACTGCTCAGGAAATAGGTTACCTCACCCTTGTTGCGCTGCTGCTCCATGTCACTGGCGCTGGGTGTGTAATAGTACTCAAAATCGTTGCGTCCCACAAACTCACCGTCAACCACCTCGTCGAGGTACCAATTCCACTCGGTTTTCTGTTGTGTGGGCTGTGCCGAAACTGCCAACGCGTAACACGCCAGCAGAATCAGAAGTATTCGTTTCAATCTCATCTCCCCAAATACAATTTGGTTGCAAGGGCAAAGATAGTGCAACTCCAACACAATAGCAAGCAAAGCGAGCAAAAAAAGAGTGATTTTTTCACAATTTGCCGAAAAAACGAAAAAATCTTTTGCAAACAATTGGCATTTCATTTACCTTTGCCAATACACTGATTAATTATCCGCTCTACAGTACATGGCCATGTGATTCATTGAGAAATAATCCTCTGGTTTATCTGTCCTCAGGAGTGGGTATATGACAAGTTCTAAATCATATGAAACTGAGACACCTGATATTTGCCATCGTGGCAGCTGTCGCCGCACTGCCCGCAGCCGCCGATGTTGACCCGCGCTACACCACAATGGTGAGCGACGCCACATCCACCTATGTTTCCAAACGCCCGCCCGCCGTGGAGCGCCTGTTCACCAGCACCATCATCGAGAAGCGCATCCAAGAGGTCCTCAGGCAGATTCAAGGCAACCCGCGCCTGGCGTGGATGTTTGAGAACTGCTTCCCCAACACGCTCGACAGCACGGTGCACTACCGTCTTGACGAGAACGGCGACGACGACACCTTTGTCTACACCGGCGACATCCACGCGATGTGGCTGCGCGACAGCGGTGCCCAAGTGTGGCCCTATGTCAAGTATGCCAACAAGGACGAGAAACTGCGGCACATGCTGCGCGGCGTCATCTTGCGGCAGTTGAAGTGCATCGTGCTCGACCCCTATGCCAACGCCTTCAACGACGGGCCCACGGGGAGCCAGTGGGAGAACGACCTCACCGACATGAAGCCCGAACTGCACGAGCGCAAATACGAGATTGACTCGCTGTGCTACCCCATCCGCCTGGCCTATGAGTACTGGCTCGTGACGGGCGACGACAGCATCTTCGGCGACCTGTGGGTCGAGGCGATGCAGGCGGTGCTTCGCACCTTCAAGGAGCAGCAACGCAAGAATGGCGACAAGGGCCCTTACAAGTTCATGCGCCGCGACATCGACGCCAAGTCGTCGCTCACATGGTACGGCTGGGGACCTCCCGTCAATCCCGTGGGACTCATCGTGTCGTGTTTCCGTCCCAGCGACGACGCCACGGTACTGCCCTTCCTCGTGCCCAGCAACTTCATGGCTGTCAGTTCGCTGCGCAAGGCGGGCGAGATTCTCCAGAAGGTCAACCATGAATATCTGCTGGCAGAACAATGCCGCGGACTGGCCCAGGAGGTAGAGGACGCCCTGCACAAGTATGCCGTGGTTGACCATCCCAAGTACGGCAAAATCTACGCCTACGAAGTCGACGGTTGGGGAGGACGCGTGCTGGCCGACGATGCCAATGTGCCCAGCCTGCTGGCTATGGGCTACCTGGGCGATGTGCCCATGGACGACCCCATCTACCGCAACACGCGGCGCTTTGTCTGGAGCGAGGACAACCCCTGCTTCTTCAAGGGCAAGGCATGCGAGGGCATCGGCGGCGCCCACACGGCCTATAACCTCATCTGGCCCATGAGCATCATGATGAAGGCCTTCACCGCCGACAACGACGAGGAAATCGCGTGGTGCATGCGTCAGTTGCTGACCACCGATGCCGGCACGGGATTCATGCACGAGTCGTTCCACAAGGACGACCCCACGCACTATACCCGCGCCTGGTTCGCATGGCAGAACACGCTGTTCGGCGAACTCGTCATCCACCTGGTCGACAACGGCAAGGCCGACCTGCTCGTCCACTGTTTGGACTGACAATCAGGAATTATTCGAAAAAAACTTTTACAATCCCTATCAAATCTTAAAATGATAGGGATTGTTGTTTTGTGCCTGCCAAAAGTACTACCTTTGCCGCCACATTTAATCAAGAATAACCTGATAATAAACTTATGAAAGAATACCTCCATCTCACGGAACAACAAATCGAGGCCTTGAAGAATAAAGACTGCTGGGCACAGGACTGGAACGACATCATGGTGACCGCCGACTTTGACGCCAGCCGCTGCCACCGCGTGCAGTTCTACGGCTGGGCGCGCCTGGGCAATGGGCAGGGCACAGTCGAGATTACCGACGGCTTTGTGAAAAACTGCGGCATCTACAACGCCACGCTGCGCAATGTGACCATCGGCGACGGCTGTCTCATCGAGAACATCGGCAACTATATGAACAATGTGACCGTGGGCGACGGCTGCTACATCTCCAATGTGAGCACCATCGACACCAAGGGCAACCCCGACTACGGCCAGGGGCACACCATCGCTGTGCTCAACGAGGTGGGCGACGGCAACCTGCTGCTGCTCAGTGAACTCAACAGCCAGTTGGCCGCCTTGATGGTCAAGCATGGCGACAACAAGCCGATGATGGACGCCATCAAGCGCATGGTGGCCGAGAAGGTTGAGAAGTCATGTCCCTCCTGCAGCACCATCGGCAACCATGTGCGCGTGGTCAACACCGGTGTCATCACCAACGCCATCATCGACGACGGTTGCCAGATCTGCGGTGTGTCGCGACTCAACAACTGCACCATCAGCAGTTCGATGGAGAACCCCATCGTCATCCGCACGGGCGTCATCTGCGAGAACACCATCATCGGCGGCGGCTCACACCTGTACGGCAGCGTGAAACTCACCGACTGCTTCGTGGGTGAGTCCTGCCACTTGGAGAACGGCTTCACGGCGGCCAGCAGCGTCTTCTTCGCCAACAGTTACATGTCCAACGGCGAGGCCTGCGCCGCCTTCTGCGGCCCCTTCACGGTGAGTCACCACAAGAGTTCGCTGCTCATCGGCGCGATGTTCTCATTCTACAACGCCGGCTCGGCGACCAACTTCAGCAACCACGCCTACAAGATGGGTCCCATGCACCACGGCGCGCTCGAACGCGGCTGCAAGACCGCCAGCGGGGCCTACCTGCTGCTGCCGGCCAACATCGGCGCCTTCAGCGTGCTGTTCGGCAAACTGATGTACCACCCCGACACGCGCGACCTGCCCTTCTCTTACCTCATCGCCTATGGCGACACGATGTACCTGAAGCCGGGCCGCAACTTCGCCACGGTGGGCCTGTACCGCGACATCCGCAAGTGGCCCAAGCGTGACAAGCGCTATAAGGGCGAGCACCGCAGCGTCGTCAACTTTGACTGGCTGAGCCCGTTCACCATCAGCGAGGTGTTGAGGGGCAAGAAAATTCTGGAAAAACTGCGCGCCGCCAGCGGCGACAATGTGAGCACCTACAACTACCACGAGTATGTCATCAAGGCTCCCTTCCTGCACAAGGGCATCAAGTACTATGACATGGCACTGCGCATCTACATGGGTGCCGTGCTCAAGCGCCACAAACCCGTGCCTCCCGTCTCGACCGACGGCGAGGGCAACTGGATCGACCTCATGGGACTGCTCATGCCGCAGAGTGCCGAGGAGCGCATCATCGACGACATCATTGCCGGCCGTCTCGACACCATCGACGCCGTCAACGCCCGATTCAAGGAAATACACAACAACTACAACGAGTTGAGGTGGTCCTGGAGTTACCGCATCATCCTCGACTATTACGGCATCGACGAACTCACCGAAGAGGCCGTTCAACGCATCCACCAGGACTATGTCACTGCACGCCGCGAGTGGATTTCCCTCATACGCCAGGATGCCGAGAATGAATTCACCCTGGGCGACATCGACCGCGAAGTGCTCGACGACTTCGTAACCCTCCTCGACCGCGAGGTTGACTTCGAGAACCAGAAACTGTATATGTAAAATATGTAAAATGTGCGAGCACATTTTACAGTTTAGGGTTTAGAGTTTAGAGTTTAGAGAGTACGGACTACAACTTTGAGTTTAGAGTTTAGAGATGACGGACTTTTACTTTGAGTACAGAGAGTACGGACTACTATTTTGAGAATACATACTATAGTTAATCGTTTTGAGATATGGAAACTTATCAGTTTGAGAGGCTGTCGGCATGGCAAAAAGCCAAGGAACTTGCGATTGACGTCTATCGGCTCGTGGCCAAGTTCCCACAATTTGAACAGTATGCCCTCAGCAGCCAACTGAGGAGGTCTGTAATTTCTGTGCCGTCAAATATCGCCGAGGGAACTGGACGTATATCAAACAAAGAGAAAATCCACTTTCTTGAGATTTCCTACGGTTCTTTACTGGAAACTTATTGTCAATTGCAGATTGCTGTAGAGTTGTCCTATCTCACTAAAGATGATTTAGAGGCGGTCAAGCCCCTTTTCTTTGAGACATCCCGCTTGATTAGCGGCCTGCGCAACAGTTATGCAAGCAAAGCAAGCACCAACACGGATGCTCTCTAAACTCTAAACCCTAAACTCTAAACTTCAAGGGGCCGCACCAACAGGTGCGACCCCTTGAATGTAGCGGGACTGAGAATTGAACTCAGGACCTCCGGGTTATGAATCCGACGCTCTAACCAACTGAGCTATCCCGCCATCATTTGCAAAAGCGACTGCAAAGGTACAACCAATTCCCCAACTGACCAAATTTTTTTTGAAAAAAGTGATATGACCTGTTTAAAAACGGCTATCTGTCGGGGAGTTAGCTTTTGGGGAACTCATGGGTGAGACATCGTGATTATTTGTGATTTTGGCTCTAAAACTTGTAGGAATGAGATAAAACGCCTATTTTTGCTACGATATGGCACAGGCTTACCCTGAAGCCCAAGGCTGCCAATGAGCAACGACACCATTTAAGAATAACAATAAAACGACTTGAGCCCATGAAGAAGTTCCTGCTATCAGGCACAATACTGCTGGCGGCGTTGATGTCGCAGGCAAGTGGAGCGTGCCCCATCTATGGCGATGTGAACGGTGACGGCGAGGTGGACATTGCCGATGTGAACGAGGTGGTCAATGTAATTCTAGCAGATACTATCCCGACAGTGCCTCCCGACAGTTCCGAAACCGAAGCAGACGGAATAACGGTGCTGGATACTAAATTCTATCCCCGCCGCTATTACCGCATCCCCGCCATTGTGCAGCTGCAGGACGGCAGGCTGCTGGCCATCGGCGACGACAGGCACCGCAGCAACTCTGACATCGGCAGCAATAACGGCATCGACATTCTGGGCAAGACAAGTGATGACGGCGGCAAGACATGGAGCGCATCCTTCATGATTGCCGACGGGGACGGCAGCAGCGAGGGTTTCAACGACAGTCATGGCGATGCCGCGGCGGTCGTGGACCGCGAGACAGGCGAACTGCTCGTCATGTGTGCCTCGGGTTGTCAGGGTTTCCTCCAGTCCAGTCTCGACAACCCCCTCAGCGTGGGCCGTTACACGAGCAACGACGACGGACTGACATGGGCCGAGGCCGATGTGACAAGTGACATCTACGGCATCTTTGCCGACTATCCTAAGGTGAATGCCCTTTTCTTCTCCAGCGGCAGGATTTGTCAAAGCAGCCTTATCAAGCGAGGCAGCCATTACCGCATCTACTCGGCGGTAGACGCCCCGATGGGCGTGGGATGTCTGGTACTGTACAGCGACGACTTCGGCCAGTCCTGGCATGCATTGGGTGGTCCCGGGGCGCGGCCCACAGTTGCCCCCTATGGCGATGAGGCCAAGGTCGAGGAACTCCCTGATGGTAAGGTGCTGCTCAGTTGCCGCTCCAAGGAGACCGCCACCAGTGGCCGACTGTTTAACATCTACGATTACATCACCGGCACATGGGGCGAGATGGCCGTGAGCAATGACCCCGACCAGGGCACCTACAGCGAGGACTGTTCCTGCAACGGCGAACTGCTTATCGTGCCTGCACGACGCACCAGCGACGGCCGTCGCGTCCACCTGGCACTGCAGTCGGTGCCGCGTGGCCAAGGCCGCCAGCGTGTAAGCATCTACTACAAGGCGTTGCTCGACGGCAGCGACTACGACACCCCTGCAGATTTCTCGCAGGGATGGAAGCATTATCAAGTGACCGACGGCTATTCGGCCTATTCCACAATGACCGCCATGGACGACGGCACCATCGCCTTTTTCTACGAGGACTGCAACGACAACAACAGCACCTCGGCCTACGACCTGATTTTCAAGCGTTTTTCCATCAACACCATCACTGGCGGGCAATACACCGCCATCCAATAATTCAGGAATATGAACAACGACAACATCAAGATACCCGTGCTTGCGGCTCCGCTGCAAGGTGTAACCGACAATGTGTGGCGCATGGCGCAGCACGATGTGTTTGGCGGCGTGGACGCCTATTATGCGCCCTTCATGCGCGTGGAGCATGGCGAGGTCAGGCGCAAGGACCTGCGCGATGTGGACCCTGACCGCAACACGGGCACCACGCTCATCCCGCAGATTCTCGCCTGCCAGCCCGACCATGCCCTGATGATGGTCGATGCCCTCAAGCAGATGGGCTACACCCGCATCGACATCAACTTGGGCTGCCCGTTCCCGCCCATCGCCCTGCACCGCAAGGGCTCGGGCATGCTCGCCTATCCCGACCTGGCCGAGGCACTCTTTAAGGCTCTCGCCACCGTCGAGGGCGTGCAGTGGAGCGTTAAGATGAGGCTGGGCTGGGACCGCAACGACCAGTGGCGCGAGATCCTGACGCTGATGGATATCATCAAACCCGTGAACATCGCCGTGCATCCCCGCACGGGCAAGCAGCAGTACAAGGGTGACCTGGACATCGACCAGTTTGAGGACCTGCTCGCCGCATCGTCCTGGCCCGTCATCTACAACGGCAGCCTGCGCACCGTCGAGGACATCGAAAATACTATCCAACGCTACCCCACCCTCGCTGCCGTGATGGTGGGCAGCGGCCTTGCCGCCAACCCCGGCATGCTGGTGCCCGATGCCACACCCGACGATTACCGCCGCTTCCACGACCTGCTGGTAGACGGCTACACCGAGCAACTCAACGGCGGCGAAGCCCAACTCGTGCGGCACCTGCAGGACATCTGGCAGACCTTCCTGCCCTGCACGGCCCACAAGTTGTTCAAGGCCATCCGCAAGTCCCGCACCCTCGACCAGTACCAGAACGCCGCTGCCGCCGCTCTCGCCGATGTCGTGTCGGCCCTTCACCCCCAGCAAGAAGACCAAGAGCAGTAACCCGCCCTGTAATTAGAACAGCCACAAAACGGTGTCATGGCCGTTGCCAACTGAGAAGTATTTATTACTTTTGCAGCCGAATTTATTCGAAACTAAACCTATAATAATTGAGAAAATGAAGATTAAGTTTTTACTGGCAGCATTGGTCGTCAGCGTTTTTGCGTGTTTTCCTGCCCAGGCCCAAAACGAGATGGGAACCCGTCACGAGGTCGGCATTACCTATGGTACAGTGCCCAATTCGGTATGGGTTGACATTTATACCGATGTCATTGCTGGCATGTTCGGTGAGACCCACGATAACAACAAATTCTTTGGTCCCATCTCACTTGAATACTTTTATCACACCAGTCCGCTGATTGGCGTGGGTGCCGTTGCCGTGTTTACCACCAACAATGAGGATGCTTTTGAGAATAAAATCAAGACTTCTCATCACACCAAATCGTACTTTTCTTTCATGCCGTCGGTGAAGTTCAACTGGCTGCGCAAGAACAACTGGGGCCTCTACTCTAAGTTGGCAGCGGGTGTAACATACACCTATTTCGACTATGAGGACTATGAAAACGGTAAAAAACTTGATGATAATACGACGGCCAGTGACCTGATGTTCAACTTCCAGGCATCACTTATTGGTGTTGAAGCCGGCAATAATCATGTGCGCGGTTTCGCCGAGTTTGGTGTCGGCGAGCAGGGTATTGCCCTGGCCGGCATACGCTATAAATTCTAAGCAACTCATTAGACATGATGAAACTGAATCTGATCACATTCGCCTCCTCGCTGGCCAGCCGCGAGTCGATTTTCACCGACCATCACGAACTGCTCGATGCCATCGGCGCAAAATATGATGTGCGCTACATTTTCCCCGAGGAGTTGGAAGGCACATTGCCCGAGGGCGCCACGATGGTACTCGTGGGCAGCGGTGGCGTGGAAGAGATGGTCAAGGCCAACATCGACCGCCTACCGCCCTATGTCGTGCTCATCGCCGACGGCCTGAAGAATTCGCTGGCCGCCTCGCTCGAAATCCTGTCGTGGATGCGCCAGACGGGCCGCAACGGACGCGTGCTGCACGGCCCCACAGGTTTCATCATGCAGGGCATCGACGATTATGCCGTCGCCCACGATACCATCGCCCAATTGCAGGGCAAGCGCGTGGGCGTTATCGGTCACCCCTCGGGATGGCTCATCGCCAGTGGCGTGGACTATGAGGCCCTGCGTGAGCGCTGGGGCGTGGAAATGGTTGATGTGCCCCTCGACGAGGTGGTCAAGGGCTACGAGGCCGTCACCAACGACGAGGTGCAGGCCATCACCGACGAGTTCATCACCAAGGCCGTGGGTGTGAAAGAGCCCTCGCGCGACGAGGTCGTTAAGGCCATGCGCCTCTACCGTGCTGTAAAGGCTGTCGTGGAGCACCACAATCTCAATGCCTTCACCCTTAACTGCTTTGACCTGATTCCCACGACCCGCACCACGGGTTGCGTGGCGCTGGCATTGCTCAACCAGGAGGGTATCCCTGCCGGCTGCGAGGGTGACGAGCAGACGCTGCTCACCATGCTTGCCGTACAGGCCGCAACGGGCGAGATGACCTTCATGGCCAACCCGTCCAAAATTCTGGACAATGCAGCCCACGAGATGGTATTTGCCCACTGCACCATCGCTCCCGCGATGACCGACCGCTACATCGTGCGCGACCACTACGAGTCGCTGAGCGGCGTCGCCGTCGAGGGCATTTTCGACCCGATGGACATGACCGTGGTCAAGTGTGGCGGTAAGGGGATGGAGCGTTACTTCATCAGCCGCGCACGCCTGCTGGAATGTACCACTAACCCTAACATGTGCCGCACGCAGTTGCACCTGCGCCTCGACGAGCCCCTGGACTACTTCCTGGAGCGCAGCATCGGCAACCACCACGTCATCGTGCGCGGTAACCACGTCGAGCGCCTGACGACAGTCCTCCACCAACTCGGTTCCAAAAAACTCTGAGATCTCCGAGCCCTCTGAGATCTCCGAGGTCTCCGAGAACTCTATAGACGACAAGCATGCTCATCAACCCCAAATATGAACACCTGCGCGAGTGGCTGGAGCGGCTACCCGAGGACTTCGAGCACCTGGGCGAGGTCATCTATGACAAGCGCAACCAGTTGAGGGTCATCGAGGCTCCCGACGGTACGCTGGTCAACGCCAAGCGTTACTGTGTCACCCATGCCGTCAATCGTGTGGTGTATTCTTTAGGCATCCGCAAGCCCAAGGGTCTGCGCGCCTTCATCTACCCCACCCGTCTGCTCGAGCGTGGCATCAGCACACCCGAGCCCATCGCCTACATTGAGCAACGCCGATGCGGTCTGTTGGGCCTGAGTTACTTCATCAGTGTGCAGTCGCCGCTGCGTCACATGCTTTACGAGTTCGGTGATGCCCGGGAGGGCACCTACGAGGAGATGGCCGGCGCCCTGGGGCGCTTCACCGCCATGATGCACGAGCGCGAGGTGCTGCATCTGGACTATTCACCGGGAAACATCTTGTGGGACAAAGATGACGAGGGCTACCATTTCACCGTGGTGGACATCAACCGCATGCGCTTCGGCAAGGTCAATATGGAGGATGGTTGTGCCGCCCTGTGCCGCCTGTGGGGACCCAAGCGCTTCATCGAACTCATCGCCCGCAGTTATGCCAAAGCACGCGGCTTTGACGAAGACGAAGCCATCGCCCTCACCATGCAGGCCCGCACCGCCTTCTGGACCCGCTACAGCAAACGGCACCCAATTGATTTTCCTTTAGAATTATAACTGTATCAGGTTTTAGAAGACAAGAAGGACAATTCTTTATTTGTTGTCCTTCTTGTCTTTCTTGTCTTCTAAACCCAGAGTAGCAAGTTATTTGTAGATAACGTAGGCGGTCATCGGGGCGAGGGTGGCCTTGAGGACGCCTTTTTTGACCTGCAGGCGTTGCTTGGTCACGGCGTCGCGGTACTTGCCGTTGCTCAAGGTGACGGGGATCGCCACCTGTGCAGGCTGCTCGTCGAGGTTGATGACCACGGCGGCCTTGCTGCCGCGCTCCACAATGATCTGCTTGCCGTTGTCGCTGTAGACGATGTTCTCGGGCTGATTGATGTTGCGGTGGCGGAACTCGTTGACGGCCTTTACCACGGGGTGCTTGAACTCGTCGTTGCCCACCTTGCCGATTTCGTTGTCACCCCAGTAGTTCTCGCGGGTGCTGCCGTGAGGGCGGCTGTAGAACAGCGGCGTGCCATATTTGCGTGCGGTCAGGAAGACCCATCCCAGGCGGATGAGTTCGTCGCTCATGCCTGCCGAAGCGTGGTCGTTGCAATAGGTGTCATGCGACTCCACCCAGGTCACCAGGTGGGCGGGATCCACCGAGTGGTGCCAGGTCAACAGGTTGTCGGCGCGTGCATCATGCTTGTTGAGCACGTTGCGCAGCACCCAGCCATAGTTGCTGGCGGTCAAGTCCATATACTCGGCATAGCCCTGCTCGGGCACATTGCGGTCCTGCAGTACCTCGCCATAGATGAACAACTCTTCACGTGGCAAGGCCAGCCTAAGACCCTTAACGGCCTTGCGGCCCATGGCGACATCCCAAAAGTCGTTCTCGGGCGACTTGGGGTCACGCATCTCGCCCGGCAGTCCGATGTGCTTGGCCGTGTCGTAGCGGAAGCCGCGTGCGCCGCAGGCCAGCACGTCGTTGACATACTGCATATAGTAATACTGGAAGTCGGGGTTCTCGGTGTTCACGTCGGGCAGGGTACCCATCTCACCCGTCGTGCACTGGTAGCGGTCACTGTAGTCCTTGATGGGCCACAGGCCGTTGGCGTGGAACAGGTTCTCGCGGCCGTTCACGGCGCTATCCAGGCGGGCGTTGATTTGTGTGCGGTCGATTACCGTGTGGTTGGGCAGCACATCCACGATGACACGCAAGCCCAGGCGGGTGGCCTCGTCGCACATCGCTTTGAACTCATCGCGCGTGCCCAACTGGTAGTTGCCGATGGTCCAGTCGGTCGGCTGATAGTGGTAATACCACTTGCCGTGACCGAACAACTGGCGGCCGCCGTCTTCGCCCACAACGCACTCGTTGATGGGTGATGTCTGCACTATGGTATAGCCCGCGTCCTTGATTTCGGGCAGGTGCTCACGGATGGTGTTGAACGACCACGACCACGCGTGGAGAATAATCTCGTTATTGCCCTGTGTGGGTTGGGATTGGGCCACCGCGGTCATGCCCGGCAGCATACAGATAACGGCTACAAACACCGTGGTGATAAATTTTCTCATGACAATATATACTGAAATCCTGTTAAACAATGTCGCTTGAAACCATGACACACGACCCCTCAATCCTGTATCATGATTGCAAAGGTAATAAAAAAGTTGAGTAATGCTGCAGAAATGCCCAAAGGAGTTGTTTGTCAATAGTTTTTAACCGATTTATTTGGCACGGTGGTGGAAATGGCTTATCTTTGCCTACTGCTAAGACAGATAAATCAATTTTTTACAACCTATAATTCATTAACAACTGAATCAAGACAATGAACGAAATTGAAAAACTGAAACCGACATGCATCTGGCGCAACTTCTATGCGCTGACGCAGATTCCCCGTCCCTCGGGACATGTTGAGAAAATCCAGCAGTACCTGCTCGACTTCGCCAAGAAGGTGGGCGTGGAGGCCTTCCAGGATCCCGCCGGCAACATCGTGATGCGCAAACCCGCTACTCCCGGTATGGAGAACCGCAAGTGCATCACCATGCAGGCACACATGGACATGGTGCCCCAGAAGACGCCCGAATCGAAGCACGACTTCGAGAAGGATCCCATCGAGCCCTACATCGACGGCGAGTGGATCAAGGCCCGCGGCACCACGCTGGGTGCTGACGACGGTCTGGGCGTGGCAGCCATCATGGCAGTCATGGAGGACAACACCCTCAAGCATGGTCCCATCGAGGGCCTCATCACCAAGGACGAGGAGACGGGCATGTATGGCGCCAACGACCTGCCCAAGGGCCAGATGAAGGGCGACATCCTGTTCAACCTCGACAGCGAGACCTGGGGCAAGTTCGTCATCGGTAGCGCCGGTGGTATCGACGTTACCTGCACGCGCAAATACAATGAGGTGAAGACCGCTGCCGGCGACACAGCAGTGCGCATCACCCTCAAGGGCCTGAAGGGCGGACACAGCGGACTCGAGATCCACGAGGGCCGCGCCAACGCCAACAAACTGATGGCTCGCCTGCTGCAACTCGCCATCGTGGACCACAAGGCCCGCCTGGTAAGTTGGCATGGCGGCAACATGCGCAATGCCATTCCGTTCAAGGCCGAGACCGTGATTGTTGTGCCTGAGGACAACCTGAAGGGTCTGAAGAAACTCGTCAAGACGATGAAGGCCCAGTTCGAGAGCGAGTTCAAACTCATCGAGGACAACGTGGACCTGACCCTGAAGGCCATCGACCGTCCCAAGATGAAGATGGCTCTCGACGACCAGACGACTATCCTGCGTACCCTGTACGCCTGCCATGACGGCGTCGTGCGCTTCATCCCCGCCTACCCCAACGTGGTAGAGACCTCGAGCAACCTCGCCATCATCGACATCGAGGACGGCAAGGCCGCTGTTAAGATTCTGGCCCGCTCGGCCCGCGAGGACATGAAGGAATACATCGTCAAGATGCTGATGACCTGCTTCCACCTCGGCGGCTTCAAGGTAGAGACCGGCGGTGACTACATCGGCTGGGATCCCAACCCCGACAGCGAGGCCCTGCACATGCTGCTCGACCTGTACAAGAAACTGTTCAAGGAGGACGGCATCATCCAGGTGGACCACGCCGGTCTGGAGTGCTCCATCATCCTGGGCAAGTACCCGCACATGGATGTCGTTAGTTTCGGTCCCACTCTGCGCAGCCCGCACACCACCATCGAGCGTGCCTACATCCCCGCAGCCGAGCCCTTCTGGAAACTGCTCGTCAAGGCCCTCGAGGAGGCTCCCGTCAAGAAGTAAGTAAATTTTTCTATTTCATAAGCATTGCCGCAGGTCGCCCCATGGCCCCTGCGGCAATTTTTTAATTGTGACTTATACTCCACAAAACTCCAAATTCCACAACTTTTGCAACCTATAAGTCACAAAAATAAAAATTTTCACCACTTTGTGACTTATACTCCACAAAAATACTTACCTTTGCGGAACGATATCTAAAAAGACTCGCTATGAATATCATTAACCGTCCAGATTACACAAATAAGGTGTTGCGGCTTTTTGGCAAAGGACTCATCATCGCACTCACTGGCCAACGAAGGGTTGGCAAGAGTTTCATCATGAAGCAGATCATTAACCTGCTGTCACATGATGACAACAATAACATTATCTATGTGGATAAAGAGGATGAGCAATTCAGCGCCATTAGCACACACACTGAATTGACCCAATATGTTGAGGAACATCTGTTAAAAGACAAGACCAATTACTTGTTCATCGATGAGGTTCAAAACATCAAGGAATTTGAACTCACCTTGAGAAGTCTACATGCACGCGAGGCTTGTGAAATTATCATCACCGGGAGCAATGCCAAAATGCTCTCCAGTGAGTTGAGCACCTATTTGTCGGGGCGTTGTGTGGAATACTTTATCCAAAGTCTTGATTACAATGAATTCCTTGAATTCCATCAGTTGCCCGACAATGACCAATCACTCATCAGTTATCTCACCTATGGTGGTATGCCGCAGTTATACCGTATCGGCCTTCAAGAAAAGGACCTTGTCACCGATTATCTGCACAACATCTATAATACTATCATTCTCAAAGACATCGTCGAACGGGAAGACATCCGCAATGTGCCCTTACTGAAAAATCTGGTGCGCTTTGTCAGTGACAATGTAGGCAAGCCCGTCTCGGCAACAAATATTGTCAACTACCTCAAAAGCCAGCGCGTTGACTCGTCCACCAAGGTCATTATCAACTATCTAGAATACCTGTGCAACGCCTTCATCATTCACCGCGTCAACCGTTATGACATTCATGGTAAACGCCTCTTTGAGGTCAATGACAAGTATTACTTTGAGGACATCGGCATCCGCAATTCATTGGTTCAGGGAGGCTTGGCGCAAAGCATGGAGAAGGTCATCGAGAACGCAGTTTATCTGCACCTGATCAGGCTAGGGTACAATGTCACTGTCGGCTACCTTCAAAAGACAGAAATCGACTTCGTGGCAACCAAGGGAGACCAGACCATCTATGTCCAGGTGACCTATCTGCTGTCCAACGAGGAAACAGCGACTCGTGAATTTGGCAATCTGGCCCTCATCAAAGATAACTTCCCAAAATATGTTGTCTCAATGGATTCACTCTATAACGGAACCAATTACCAAGGTATCCACCACATGCACTTGCGCGACTTCCTCCGCTGGAAACCATAATGCGGCTCAAAGCAGTCCTCTATCTTTGTTCTTTTCGTCGTCAAATTTTGATTGGTTCTTGACTTTGAAGCGCTTGTCATTGTTCAGACGGAATCCCACCCTGAGCAGTATGAGGTTGTCATAGGTCTTCAGGTTCAAGCGTTGATGCTCCTTATAGAAGTCGGTGTCAATGACACACTGCTGGTATTCCCGCACACCTAATCGGATGGGAGGCAAATATGTGAGCGAGACATTGATCCTGTCGTGCCAGAATGTCTTAAACAATGAGACCGCCCACATGTCCTGCTCCTGCTGCTCATATCCTTGAAGCAAAGGCACCTGGCGCAACGAGCGTGAATAATCCACCTCAAGCCTTGTCTTGAACGGGTTGATATAATAGGACAAGTTACTGCTGAAGCTCTGGTTATTGGCATTATTTTTATAAGTGTCCCAACTGATGTTCATGTGAGAGTACTGCAATGAGTTGCTCCATGTGAGGTTCTTATTGATGTTCCAGTCGTGCATGATCGCGAATGTGAGTGCGGAGTGTCTCGAGTTCACGAAAGACTGCTGATACAGCCCATCCTCGTGACAATAATAGTCGCTGATAGCATGCTTGGAAGACTGATAAAGACCTGCCAAGATGAGATTCTGCCACAGCACCGCCTGCAGATTCACTTCGTGTTTCAAACTGGGTTTCAGTCCAGGATTCCCCTGAAAAACCATCCTCTCGTCCAGGTTGTAACCGATGGGCGATAACTGATATAGTTTTGGGTATTCCATCCTTGTGGAGTAGTCGGCGCTGACCTGCACATTCTGTGAAGGGACAAAATTCAGCGATGCTGCAGGTAGAAGTCGATTGTATGTATTGGAAGTAACCTTGTCACTAATATGGATAGACTCGAAGGCCAGTCCTACTCGTCCACTCAACTTGTCGTTCAACGTGTAATCGAGATAGGAGAACACATTGTGCCTGTTCTCATCTGATTTTGTAACAGGAATATTGCGTTGGCCGAATCTGTAGAGAGCCCAAGTGGCCGAATATCCAAAATCCACAGAAAGCTTGTCATTCGGGCTGAACACGGCATCAACGGTTCCCTTGTAATAATTCTTCTTGTGGGTGGAATAGACATCATTGAGTAAGGTTTCATGCATCGAATAGGTATTGCGATTGTCTGTCTTGAATAGGTTGTAGTTCAAGTCAGCATATAGCTTCCACTTTTGGCAGATGGTCCAGTTATAGATAACAGAAAACTTGAAGTCATTGCTTTTCATGTCATTGCCTATCAGTTCGCTAAAGTTGGTTGTCACATTGTCCGTGGAAGTGCCCATGTAGTCATATTGGGTAGAATGACGCCTGTTGTCATGTATAAAAGAGCCCCGCAGTGACAGCGTCTGGTTGTCGGCAACTTTCCAGTCCAGACCGAGGTTTGCCGCATGCGCATTGCTCTTATTGTGGTCATTGGGATTGTCCGTAGTGTATTCCTTGCTGGACAAATCGGACAGACCTGGATAGACCTTACTGTAGGAAATCGGGTAGTTCCAC
>Ga0310695_10000895_pt1 | contig 72998 bp, 52 predicted proteins | sample RumenRJG_04DNA_FD_203882 | JGI IMG/M metagenome (GOLD analysis project Ga0310695, IMG submission 203882) | Bovine rumen microbial communities from Lethbridge, Alberta, Canada - RJG_04 (v2) (version 2) | ecosystem: Host-associated > Mammals > Digestive system > Stomach > Rumen | place: Canada... | reverse complement strand
ATCGATGGCGGCAAGTACGATCTGGGCGCTGTACTTGGCACCGCGCATCACGATGCGGGAATCGGGCACGACGAATGCGTTAACCAGGTTCACACGCAGGTCACCCAGGTCAACGTTGGTGATCATCTGGTTGAGCACCTCACCCTCGGCATAGCGCACGTCGTTCTGCAACTTGGTGAGCAGTGTGACGGCAGCGATGGTGGGCATATTGTCAAACATGGTTTCTTCCCATGTCTTCTTCTGGTCCATAGCCACGCCGGCAGTCTTGGGCGGCGTGGTCGAGAGTGCGGCCTCCAGGTTCTTGCGCTTCTCGGGATCCTCGAGGAACGAAGTGATGAACTGGCGGTACTGGTCGATGCGCGTGCGCAGCATCTTTCCCTTGCCGCCCTGGGCCGAGAGCATGACGACGCTGGCGGCGTCCAGGTTGTCACGGTTGACGATGTTGTTCACATCGGCTTCCTCGCCGTCGGCGAACTTGACAATCTGGTATTTCAGCGAGTCAATATAATTATAGAGTTTGTCGGTCTCATTGACCACCAGGGTCGCCTTGTCAAGCCACACTTTGCCCTTCTCGGGATTCTTCTCGTTGAAGGCCTCGAGTTGGGAATAGAGAGCCTGGTTGCGGGCGGTGATGGTGCGGTTGGAGCGCGTCAAGCCATCCTGCACCTGGCTGAATCCGTTGAGCACATCGCTCGACACGTTCAGCGCAAGCATAGCCGTCAAGACGATGTACATGAGGTTAATCATCTTCTCTCGCGGCGACATGCGGTTGACGCTCTTATTTTTTGAGGTTGCCATCTATATCTCTATCGTTTGCAACAGGATTGGTTATCGTGAACAATTATATTAAAAGATCGGTCAAGCAACGCGTCAAGCGTCCTGATCATTGGCATCGGGGTCGATGCCCGGCATGCCCGGCATGGGGCGGTACATATTGACGGTCATGGCCTTGACCATCTTCTCATAGACGCTGTTCAACTGCTTCATGTAGCGTGCCATCTTCTCGGTCTCGTCGCAGTAGTGCGCACTCTCGGCAGCGCTCTTCTCATACATGTCGCGGATATCCTTCAGGCCGCGGTTCACGCGGTCGATGTTCTCGAGTTGAGAGGAGATGCTCTTGAGTTGGATCTCGTAGATGGTATTCAAGCCGCTGATGTTGTGGTTGAGGGCCTGCATCTGGTCCACATAGCCCGTTGAACTCTCGGTAATGTTCTGGCTGTTGTCGGTAATGGCACGGTAACTGCCCAGCAGGGTCTCGCTCACCTCGTTCAGCGCCGTGGTGGTTGCCTGGAGTTTCTGCATCTGCTCACTGATGCCCGCCATCTGGCTCAGGTACTGCTGGGTGGCGTCGGTCAACTCGGCCATGCGCGAGAGTTGGTCACTGGCAGCGGCCATCTTGGCGATGCTCTCGCTCAGCGACAAGGTGTCTTCTTCACTGAGGTTTACTCCCTGTGGCAAGCCGACTGCGCTCTTGGCCTCGCCGACGCTGACGTTGATGTCACCACCCTCATAGCCGCCTCCGCCACCGGCACCGCCGATGATGATGCCGCCTCCACTGCTGAAGTCGGGACGGTCCTCGGGATCCTGGCTGGCCAGCACGGGGAACACTTCTTCCCAGTGATATTCCTTCTCGGGCTTGTCAAACGCCGTGAGGACAAACATGAGCACCTCGGTACCCATGCCGACACTAAGCAGCAGGTTGCCCAGGGGCATGTGAAGGATCTTGAACAAGGCACCCAAGATCACAATGGCTGCACCGATACTGTAGGCAAAGTTGAAAAACCGCTGGCCACTGTCACTCTTCAGGAAACGGCCTGCTTTCTTTTTGTATCTCTTGATTTTACCCATTTTTGCTGAAAATATGAAAAATTGAGTGTGATGATTTGTTTCTTAATACTCTTGATGTCTTTTTATCAGTGCTGGACTAGTCCTTGCAGCAGTTCTTGCGGCGGCCCTTGACGAGGCCCACCTTGGAACGCACGCAGCGGAAACCGATGTAACTGCGCTGCTCGTTCTGGTACTCCCACATGCGCAGGTCGGAACGCAGGTTGTGTACCACATCCTTCCACGAACCGCCACGCACAATCTTGCGTGACATCTTATAGGGATCCTCCTGGGCCACATAGTAGCGGTACTCGGGATTGAGGTCACTGGTCATGCGGTCGATGCTCTCGGTGTAGGCCGTGGAGGTCCACTCGCTCACGTTACCAGCCATGTCATACAAGCCATAGTCATTGGGCTCATAGGTGCCCACGGGGGACGAAATGATGTAACCATCCTTGACAAAGTTACCCTCGTCGGGCTTGAAGTTGGCATAGAAGCAACCCTCATCAACGGTCAAGGGCAAATCGCCATCCCAGGGATACTTGTTCTTGTTATTGCTTGCACGAGCGGCAAACTCCCACTCGGCCTCGGTCGGCAGGCGGAAGGGTTCCACATAGATGCCCTGGTTGCCCAGCGACTTCTTGAGGAACTCGGTGCGCCAGTGGCAGAAGGCGTTGGCCTGCTCCCAACTAACACCCACAACGGGATAGTTGTTGTAGTTGCCATTGGCAAAGTACATGCGCACGTAGGGCTCATTATAAGCATTTTCAAAGTCATTAACCCAGCAGGTCGTGTCGGGGTAGATGTTGACAATGTAGGTATTCAGGAAGTCGTAGTCGCTCTGCAAGGCACGCGTGATGGTCTGACGCACGATGCGGCCCTCATCGTCGATAAAGGCGGTATCCTTGCTGATGGTGGGCATGGTGTAATCCACCTCGTGGTCGGTGTTGTAGTCACGGCGCTCGGGATCGAAGCGATGACGGCGCTTGGCGGCCTCGGTGAGGTTATAGACCTCATAGCGGTAGTTCATCTGCGCGGCGTCAAGTTCCTTCACGCCGGTGATGGGATTGATACGGTAAACGCTCTCGATGGCGCGCTCCTCGTCCTCACTGGGGTTCTTCCAGGGTATCGACTTGCTCCAGTCCAGATGCGGGGTGACGGGATTACCCTCCTTGTCCTCCTCGATCTTGAACTCCTCGTTGCCACCATAGGCGGGATCGGCCAGACGCTCGCGGATAATCGAGTCACGCACCCAGTACACAAACTGCTTGTACTTGGAATTGCTCACCTCCATCTCATCCATCCAGAAGGCGTCAACCGACACGCCATGGGCCGTCGAGTCGATGCCCCACACCGAGTCGCGCTCGTTGGGGCCCTCGCGCATCGAGCCCACCTCGACGAGCACCATGCCATAGGGCGTGGTCTCGGTAAAGACGGTCGCGCCGACGCCGGTCACTTCACCACCGCCCGTTCCACCCTTACGGATCGAACCGCACGAAACGGTCGCCAGTGCGACCAACAGTATCAATAGTACCTTTTTCATATTCTTACATTAAGCGAATGCTTTTTTGTTTGTTCTTGTTCTTTTCGCGATTCTCCAGTTTCACTTTATAGGTGACAAACACCTCATGGCTACCGAAGGTGGCCTTGCTGATAGCCGAAATCGGATAATCATAGGCATAGCCGATGTAGGCGTCCTTCAGATTCACCCCAATGAAGGCAGTGGCGGCGTCCTTGTGACGATAACCCACGCCGATGTTGAACATGCGGTTATATCTCAAGACTGTTGCCACCTGCGCTGTCCAGGCCTTCTGCGTCATGGCAAACATGGCAGACGGCTGTATTTCAAATAACGTATTATTAATCGGAATATTGCTACCACCCATAAAATAATAGCCGCGGCTCACGTTGAAGGCATAGTAATCCACCGACTCGCGGGAAACCTTCAACTCGATGGTCGGCTGCGTGACGTGGGTGACCGAAAAACCGGCCCAGAACTTGGGATGGGTGAAATATACACCCACGTTGGCGTCAAAGGCGGTGCCCGACACGTCCTGCTTGGGGATGGCCTCGTCGTTACCCTGATGGGCCTCGTCCTCGGGCATGATGACCTCCTTGCCACGGAAGGTCTGCGAGAAAATGCCCGGCTGGATGCCCACGCTGAGCATGCTCTTGCCGATCTTGCGTTTCCAAGCGATCTGGGCACCGATGCGCGCGTTGGTGTACAGACCGATGCGCTCAAACTCGGCCTTCAAGCCCACGCCCATGCGCTGCTCCAGCAGTTTGTAAGGCATGTCGGCGGTGATGTAGAATGTCATCGGGGCATGCTTGAAGTCCACCCACTGCATGCGGCTACCCAGTTGCAGGTGAATCGCATTGAGGTTGCCGGCCGCAGCGGGATTATAGTAGCCCTGAGCCGTCCAGAAGTGAGACATCGCCGCATCGACCTGGGCATTAATGCCAAACGCGACGACCACACTCAGGGTTATCGCGGCAATCAGGCGTCGTATGTCATTAAACTGTACCGTCATTACATTATTCAAAGAAGAACGTGACCACTACCATATTACTCTTGATCTTGCTCACACTCTGGGTGAAACGCATCATCGACGGATCATCTTCCAAGTCGGGGCGGTTGCGCTCCAACAGGTTCTTCAAGCCGAAGCAGAACTTAATCTCGGGGCAGAGTTTGAAGAACGGCATGTAGAAATCACATCCCATGCCCACGGTGAGCATCAAGTCGGCGTCCTTCAGTTTCAACTGCTCGCTGCGGTCCTTGGCAAGGTCATGGGCATACATGATGCCGCCCGTGAAGTAGGGCCTGATGTTATGGTAGCGCTTGGCGCTCATCTTGAGGTCAATAGGCACCACGATATAGGTCGACTTGATGTTCTGGCTCTGCTTGTAGTGGGACTGTTCGGCCCAATCGGGACTGCCCCAATGGTTGAGGTAACGCACCACCTTGTTGCCGAAGTAAAGGCCCGGAGACACCCTCAGGTTGAAGTGCTCGGCAATGCGGTAATCGGCCAGCACATTCACACTGAAGCCTGGCGAGTGAGCAGACACATCAGCGTACCACTCCTGGCCATCGGTTGTGACAAAGCCATTGTTGGTAATGGCCAGATTCTGGAAATTCATGCCCACCGAGAAGCCGAAATGGAACGGCTTGGTGTCGGCATACGGGCGGTTCAAAATCATGTCATTATCCTGGGCATGCGCCATCGTGCACCCCATTGCCAACAACATTATCAATACAATATGTCTAAGCCTAGTCAGGTCCATTTAACCATTATAACGCAATTTTTCCCACCTTATTGCTTAAAATGTAAAAAACTGTTACCACAAGCGGTTTTCCACGCACCTCCAGAGACACAGGAGCGGCCTAATCTTGGTTCCATTCAGGCTAAGCGGGCGAGAGGGCGGGTGAAGAGGCGGTTGACGAGCCAGGCCAGGAGGATGTCGATGGGCAGGATGAACACGGCCAGGAGGTTGGCATCGGTGCCGAGGATGTCGTTGCTGACGATGTTGGCGACGCGGGTGATGCCAAAGTGACCCAACACGTGGTCCACCCAGCAGTTATAGACGAGAGCGGCAATGCCTTGCAGGATAAAAATCTCGAAACTGATGTTGCCCAGCCATTGCATGGGTCTCGAGATGAGAATCCTCCCGACAAAGCCTTCACGCTTGTTATAAAGCACACTGGTCATCACAATCATGGCCACAGGAATCCACCACAGGATAGCGTCACTCCAGGGTAGCAGGTTTTCATAGGATCGGCAGGTCATGATCATAGCCGACAGCATAGCGATGGAGACGAGTTCGGCATCGATGCCGGTCCGGCTTTTACCCATGAGGGATTTACCCTTGATGATGCGGCACACGTGGACCAGGGTCATGCCTATCAAGAAATCGATGAGACGGACAGGGGGGAAGACATAGAGGGCCGTGCGGCTATAGTCGTCACTGCCGGCAAGGATGATAAAGTCGGCAATCACGAGCACAGCCAGGACAATCACCTTGTAGCGCATGCGCAGCGGACTGAACCAACGCGCCAGCAAGGGGTAACACAGGTAACAGAAGAGCAGCGTGCTCAAGAACCAGGAGAACTTGTTATAGGAGAAATAGATGGCATGAACCAGAGACCAACTCTGCAGCAGCAGTGTGTTGAGTCCCAGTGTCAACGGGTCGATGACGAGTTTGCCCAGCAAGGCCATTGCCACAAGCCAGATGATGAGCGTTAGCCAGTGCAAGGGATACAATTTGGCGGCATGTCGCCACGCGAAACGGCGGCCTTGGCCCTCAATCCGCTCGGCAGGATACTTGAGAGCCAGCAGGAAGCCGCTGGCCATGAAAAAGAAACTCACGCCGGCCCACGTCATTTCCTCCATGCCGAGCACGCCGACGTGAAACAGCACTATCGCCATTGCAAAAACGGCTCGCCATCCATTAATCGTTTTAATCATCTCTTTTCTACATTAGGTTTATCACACTGTGCCAGGGCACGCTTGATTCTTGCCGACAGTGGCCGCGTGAAGTAGCGGTTAACCAGCCACGCCAGCGGCAGGAGCACCGCCAGGGCGAACCATTCCAGACTCGAGTAAACCAGCAGGCCAAAGTGGCCTGCCACTGGGGCCAGGACATAATTGAACAGGTGGAAGGCGACCATCTGCAAGATAAACACTTCAAAACTGATGCTTCCCAACCACTGCAGTGGCCTGGACAGCAACACCCGCCCGATGGCGCCCTCCCGGCCATTGAGCAAAGCCATTGCCAGGACAAGGCATCCCGAAGGCAACAGCCAAATAATGACGTCCTCCCACGGCCTGATCCACGTCGTGAGCATATTGACGGCTATCACTGCCGCCAGGGACAAGAAGGCAGCCAACTCGATGAGCGTGGCAGCGCGGAAACCCAGGTTGCGGCAACGCCTTGCCAGGATGTGATAGACATGGATGAGCATGAGACCGAAGCACACGTCCAGCACGTGGGACAACGGATTGACAAAGATGGCCTCGCGCCGCGGAATGTCGAGAGGATAGAGCACAAGAGCCAGTATTATCGCCAGACTGGCAACGAGCAAGACCTTGTAGCGCAGACGCCATCGAGCCAGCCATCGAGCCAGGAATGGATAGATGACATAGCAGAAAAGCAGGACGCCAAGGAACCAGGACACCGGATTGAGGCCATAATGCACGTCATGAACCGGTGACCACTGATGCAGCAACATGAAACTCAATGCCGTTGCGCCCCAATCGATAACCGTCGTGTGGAAAATCAACGCCAGGATGATGAGCAAGGCCAGACCGAGCCAGTGCAACGGATACAGACGTGCGGCATGAGCCAAAAGGAAACGCCTGTATTCCGGAGCGGTGAGTCGCTCAAACGGATGACGCATGGCCAGCAGGAAGGCACTGGAAATGAAGAAAAACGTCACGCCCGAGACCGCAACGTTATATATCCACCCCACCCCACAGTGGAACAGCACCACCGCGATGGCTATGAGTCCTCGCCATGAATTGATTGTCTTGATCATCAGATTATCGGTAATGCCCTGTCCTGGCGATTACAAGTGCGAAATTACAAACAATTGTCGAAAGTGAGCGCAAAAACTCAATTATTTTGTAACTTTGCAGCCGCAAAAGCGAGACTATGACTAGTAGTGATAGTAATAAGGCAAGCAGCCGGAGTTCTAAATTCATCAAGGACATCGGCATTTATGCTATTGGCAACATCGGCTCCAAACTCATCACCTTCTTGATGGTACCGATGTACACCCACTATATCAACACGTCAGACTTTGGCTACTATGACGTGTGCTTGACCTATTGCATGCTGCTCATCCCCCTCGTGACCCTGCAACTGCGTGACGGCGCCTTCCGTTTCCTGCTGGATTGCGGCAACGAGACCCAGCGCCAGCGCATCGTCACCTTTGTCTCCCGCACGATGCTGAGCACGATAGCCGTCTCGCTCATTATAACGGCAGTGCTGTCGATGACTGTCAGCATCAAGTACCTGGGGTACATCTTCGGGATGCTCATAGCCATGTCGCTGCAAGAGGTCTATTCCCAGGTCTTCCGCGGCCTGGGCAACAACCGCGCCTTTGTCGCCGTGGGCATGATCTCGGCATTTGGCATCGGACTGTTCAGCATCATCTTTGTGGTACTGCTCGGATGGGGCATCAAGGGCGTGTATCTGGCCAACATCATTGCCCGCGTGCTGGCCCTGGTGATTGTAGAGATGCGCGTGAGGCTCATCACGCGCAACACCCGCTGGAACATCAGCGCCCGTGAGGTGGGCAAGGACATCCTGCGCTACACGCTGCCACTGTTGCCCGGCTCGCTGTGCTGGTGGCTCACCGGCAGCAGCGACCGCCAGTTTATCCGCTATTTTCTGGGGCTGGACGTCAATGGCGTGTATGCCGTGGCCATCCGCTTCACCGGCATCATCAACACGCTGGCCATCATCTTCTATCAGGCATGGCAAGAGACGGCGATCCTGCAGTACAACAGCCCCGACCGCGACCGCTTTTTCTCCAAGATGTTCAACAGTTACATCTATGTGTTGGCCCTGATACTCATCCCCTATGCGTTCCTGCTCAAGGTCAATTATGGCTGGCTGGTGGCACCCGAGTACCATGAGAGCCTCAATTTCATCTATCCGCTGGGTGTGTCGGCTGTGATATTTGCCATTGCGGCATTCTTTGACATGGGTTACCAGTGCGCCAAGGACACCCCGCGCACCCTGCCCGCCATCATGCTTGCCGCCATCGTCAACGTGGTGCTCAATTTTGCGCTGATCAAGCCGCTGGGCGTGTATGGTGTCATCGCCACGCAACTGGTGACCTACCTGGTGCTCGTGACCTACCGCTGGCACGACATGCGCCGCTATTTCACGCTCAAGATCTATCACCGCACGGCTCTGCCCATCGTGATGCTGCTGGTGAGCGCCTTGCCCTTCTATTACTGCCGCAACGCGGTCCTCGACATGGCCTACATGCTTGCCGCCATCGGCTGCATCGCGTGGTCCTTCCGTGACGAGTTGGAGCGCCAGTGGAAGACCTTTGTCACAAAAACGGCTGGCCGTATAAAATAATTAATCAATATCTGCGTTTTTACACTAAATAACGATACATTATATATTAAGATATGAAATCAAGAATACTTATAGTGCTGATTGCGGCGACCTCGTTGCTGTCGTGCACATCAACCAAGGACAACACCCTTGCCTACTTCAAGGACCTGGAAGCCAAAATGAGTGGAGAACTGCCCAATCCTCAAGGAGACTACCCCATCCGCATCGAGGCCGACGACGAGTTGGTCATCACGGTGACATCGGCTGTTCCCGAGGCCACGTCGGCCTATAACCTGCCGATGGACAACCCCGCCGTGCGCGGCAACCTGCGCCAGGTGACTCAGCCTCGCACCCAGACCTACATCGTGGACAACCAGGGCTACATCATGATGCCCGTGCTGGGACGCATCCTGGTCAAGGGCAAGACCCTGGAGGAGATTTCAAGCGAGATCACCGCCATGGTTTCCCAGAACGTGAAGGATCCGCATGTACGCGTTGATATCGTTAACTTCTCGGTCGATGTGATGGGCGAGGTGCGCAATCCGCAACGCGTCTATTCCGGCCACCAGCATTTCACGATTCTGGATGCGATCTCACAGTGCAGCGACCTCACCGAGTTTGCCAAGCGCGACCACATCTACGTCATCCGCACCGAGAACGGCAAGCGCACCTTCAACCGCCTGGACCTGGGCAGCAGCGACATTTTCAACTCGCCCTATTTCTACTTGAAGCAGAACGACGTCATCTATGTCGAGCCCAACAAGATACGCATCGACAATTCCAAGTATAACCAGAACAATGCCTTCAAGTTGTCGGTTATCTCGACCATCGTGAGCAGCGTGTCGGTCATCGCATCGCTCGTCATCGCACTCACCCGTTAATCCAAGATCAAAATCCATTATGGCACAATTCAATACACCTCCCACTGCTCAACAAGAGGAGCAGATTATCGACTTCAGCGCATTTGTGCGCAAGCACAAGCGCTACTGGTGGTTATTCCTGTTATCCCTGGTGGCCTGCATGCTGCTGGCCTTCACCTACCTGAAGTTTGCCACGCGCATCTACAGCGTCAACGCTGTTGTGCTGGTTGCCCAGGATGACAATAGTGCCGGCGCTGGCGCCAACCTGCTCAAGAGCATGAAACTCATGGGCCAGGGCAGCAAGGTGGATGACGAGATGATTGTCTTCTCATCCCAGGAACTCTGCACCCAGGTTGCCAAGCAACTCGGCCTCAACCACTCCTATGTCGAGAAGAAGGAATGGTACAAACCGTCGAAGGACCATTATAACTCCAGCCCCATCGAGGTCGAAGCCCCCGAGGAGATGTTCGACACCTTGTCCAACGTCAACTTCAAGATTGACGTGAACAAGCAGGGCCTGGCCAACATCAAGGTCAAGAGCGGTCGCGACAAACTGGCCAACCTCAAGGACGTCAAGTTGCCCGTCACGGTCAAGACCACCTATGGCACATTCATCATCAAGCAGACCGAGAATTACAAGAAGGGCAAGCCCTGTCACATCACCGCCGACCTCTATGGCAACTATGTGCTGGGCGAAATCCTGAACAAGCGCATCAAGGTCAAACTGGCCACCAAGAAGTCTAACGGCATCAACCTGTCGCTCAACGAGAGCAACAAGGCCCGCGGCCGCGACATCCTCAACAAACTCATGGAACTCTACAACGAGCGCGGACAGCATGAAAAGGACGAGCAAGCCATCAACACTGCCAAGTTCATCGACGAGCGTCTGGCCCTCATCTACAAGGGTCTGACCAGCAGTGAGGCCGACATCGAGACCTACAAGCGGGCCCACAAGATTGTGGATCCCGAGTTGCAGATCAAGTCGGCAGTCGCCAAGCAGGAACTCAGCGACCGCGCCATCGTCAGGTTGGAGACCAACAAGCAGTTGCTCGGCATGGTCAGGGACTTTGTGAGCAATCCCGCCAACAAGCACAGTTATATCCCCTTTGAGGTGGATTCAAGCGCCGCGTCGGGCTCCATCAGGGCCTATAACAACCTGCTGGCCAAACGCCAGGAACTGTCACAGTCGGCCAAGGGTGACAACATCGCCCTCAAGCAGATCGATGAGCAAATCGAGACCATGCACGCCAACGTGCTGCAAGGCATCAACAGTTCCATTAGGGGCCTTAACCTGCAATTGAGCAAAGCCCGCAGCCAGGCCAACGAGACGGCCGGGGGCTTGAACCAGGTGCCCACCCAGGAGCGTGAGGCCCGCGAACTGCTGCGCCAGCAGGGCATCCAGAACACCCTGTACACCTTCCTGCTCGAGAAACGCGAGGAGAACGCGCTCGTGCTGGCCGCCACCACGCCCAAGGGCAAGATTGTGGACCATGCCTATGCCCAGATTTCTCCCGTGAGCCCCAACAAGATGGTTGTCACGGCCATGGCACTGCTTGCCGGCCTGCTGCTGCCGCTGTTGTTGATCTACCTGAAAGACCTGTTCACCACCAAATTCTCCAACCAGGAAGAACTGGAGGAGATTTCCCAGGTTCCCTTCATCGGCCACATCCACCACAACCGCCACAACACCCAACTGGTTGTCAAGGATGGCAAGAGTTCGTCGATTGTGGAACTGTTCCGCTATGTGCGCAACAACCTGCAGTTCATGCTCAACAAGGAAGACGACAAGGTCATCCTGGTCACCAGCAGCATCAGTGGCGAGGGCAAGTCGTTCATCAGCACCAATATCGCCTCGTCGTTTGCCTTGCTGGGCAAGCGCGTGGCCCTCGTGGGCATGGACATCCGCAACCCCAAACTGGCCCAGATGCTCAACCTCAACGAGATGCCCGGCGTGACGAGTTACTTGTCGCGTGGCGACGTCTCGCTGGAGCAGATTGCCCAGCAGTGCCGGGAGGTCAACGGTCTGGACGTGTTTGTCGGCGGCGCTATTCCCCCCAACCCGTCGGAGTTGCTGCTGAGCGACCGCGTGAAGGACTTCTTCGCCGACCTGCGTGAGCACTATGACGTGATTATCGTCGACTCGGCACCTGTGGCCCAGGTGAGCGACAGTTTTGCACTTGACAAGTACTGCAACGCGACCGTCTATGTCACCCGCGCCAACTACACCAAGCGCAACCTCGTCAAGTACATGAACCGCATTGCCGCCAACAAGCAACTCAAGAACATGTGCGTCGTCCTCAATGACACCAAGCCCAGCAACGACAACACCTACGGCTATGGTCAGAAGAACGACAAGGATGACGAGTAACAAATCGACCTGAGCGCATGGATCGAGTTCTCATATTGGTAGTCCTGTGTTTCGCGCTGGTGTTTTTCTTCCTGCGCGAGGGCATCAGTTTGAAGAAAAGTCGCCTGTATGAGATCGTCATCGCGCTCTACACTTTCTCCTGTTGCTTCACGCGACTCTACCTGCCTGTCTATAAGGCAGCGACCGAGACCGAGGGCTCATTCGGCCCCAGTTTAGCCATCTGGCCCTTCTATTTCGTGTCGATAATCCTGATATGGATTATCGCCCGCGACAAGCAATGGCGCATCAGGCGGCCCAATCTGGCCTTGATGATTGTCTTCGGCGGTTATGCGGTCTACACGCTATTTAACCCCTATGACGTGTCCAGGGCCCAGACTGTTGTCGCAGTGGTCTATCTGTTATCGTTTGCCGTTTTCATGTACCTGTTTGCCAACAGTTTCTCGGTCAAGAATGTGGTGAACGGCATCTTCATGGGACTCATGGTCACCGTGATCCTGCATTTCTTCCTGGCCTTGCTGTTCCCCGTGCTGGACATGGAGTCGGCCATCAAACTGTTTGACACCGAGGCCACGACGCGCAACGATGACCGAGCCGGTGCCGTCGGCACGATGGGTCACCCCAATATTTTGGGCACCTATGCCTCCTACTATTTCGGCTTCTTTGTCGCCTGCTTTGTGACCAACTACAAGCGCCGCGAGAGCGCCATCCTGATAGGAGTCAGTTTTCTCGTGATTGTGTTGACTGCCAGCCGCAGCGCGCTGGCCGCCTCAGTGTTCTCTCTCGTGACCATCGTGGTGTTCTACGTATTCCGCCGCTACAAACTCATCAGCCCGCAGAGTGTCATCAAGGGCATCATCCCCCTGGGCATCATTGTGGCCCTGCTGGTCACCGGCCCGTTGAACTTCCTGTTCAGCGATGTGGAAAACCTTGATGAGATGACAACGTCGCGACTCATGCACTACTATTGCGGTTATGAGATATTTGAAGACCATCCGCTGATCGGTGTGGGCCTCAATGCGCACTTGAACTACCTGGTCGAGAACGGCTCGGCAATGATGTTTGAGCAGATTTTTGACACGGCCGACATCTACCAGCCCGAGGAATTCATGTTCTCCCACCCCATCCACAACATCTGGATTATTCTCATCGACGAGTTGGGCCTGCTGGGTTTCCTGCCCATCCTGGGCTTCGTCATCTGGTACATTGCCACCTTCAAGCGGCGCACCCGCAATTCCCAGAACCGTTATTACAACATCTTGAACATTTCGGGCCTGGGTGTCGTGAGTTGCATGCTCGTCCAGGGCAATAGCGACTGGGCACCGCTCACGCCGCTGGTGCTGAACCTGTCGCTCATGTTCATCGCACTGTCGCTCAACCGCCACTATGCCGCCGAGGTGCACCCCGAGTTTGAATCGGTGGAGGCATCCCTCAAGCACATGCAAGAGCAACGACAAGAAAAGACCGACGAGGCTGCCGAAGGCGCCATCGATGTACTGCCCGCATGATGAGAGCCCCCTCACAGCACATATTGTTCCTTGCCACCGAGTATGACGCCCCCGGCATGAGGCCTTATGCCCGCAACATCATCAATGCCCTGTGGCAGCCAGGCGACCATGTGCTCATCGTCTCGCGGGATGCTGCCGACGGCGGCGCTTTCCCGTCCGTACCAGAGGGGGCTATCACCTGGATTGGATACCCGACGGCAGTGCTGGAGAAGGCCATTTTCCGTTTTCACCCCACCCGCGTGCTGCAAGCCATCCACGACTTGATTGACGGGCATGACATCACACTCATCTATTCCCTCACCGAGGAACTCATCCTGGCCGACACGATACGCACCCTGCAGCGCCGCATACCTGTGCTCTACACGGTCCATGACGCCACATTCCATGCCTACAAGGCGGCCGACCCAGTACGCTGGCTCAAGAACCGCATCATTCTGGCACGTCCCCAGCGCCTGATGCTCGAGCGGACTGTGCTGCAGGTGACCAACAGCCGCGAGCAGCAAGACCTCGTCAGCCAGCGTTACAAGGACCACAAGGTGCACTATGCGCCCTTCCCCTCCCTCGTGGGCGAGGCCATCGAGCGTGGCGGCAAGCCAGTAGGGGAATTGCGGGACGTGGAAGACGGCTACATTCTGTTTTTCGGCACTCTGCACCTCTACAAGGGTGTACACCTGCTCTATGACACCTATTTTTCACATGATGAACTCCAGTCGCGCCACCTTGTCATTGCGGGTTCACAGGACATCTACTTCAACCGTCGTCCCGATGACGGGAACAACGTCACCTTCATCAACCGCTACATCGATGACTCGGAGTTGCGGGACCTCTTTGGCCGCGCGTCAGTCGTCGTGTATCCCTACACCTCGGCGACCCAGAGTGGCGTGACCTCGATAGCCAGTTACTTCGGCAAACCCATGGTACTGAGCGACATTCCTTTCTTCAAGGGCACTTGTGAAGGTTTCCCGGGCATTGAATTCTTCGCTCCTGGCGATAGTGACGCGCTCGCCACAGCCATCCAGCGCTCGTTGAGCAATCCCTGCTCTTCACGCCCCATCTACGACAGCATTTTCACCCCCCAGGCACTCAACTCGGCCCTCAACGCCATTATCAATCAAGCGCTTAACGCTTGAGGCGCGATGCCACGTCACGGCTAAATTCCATGGCACCGCGGGCGTTCAGGTGTGCCCCGTCGGCAAAGTAAGCGTTATTGTGCAGGTACTTCGGGTCATTGGAGAAATCCAGGAAGGGTATTTCGCGTTCACGGCACATCTCTCGCACGGGAGTGAGCACCGTCGTGTCCATCCCGTTCCAGCATGGCGACACCACCATCACGACCCTGATGCCCCGAGCCTCGTCAAGGAGTTTGTTCATGAATGACAACTTAACCGGGTCAAATGCGGCATCGCCGGCACCTGGCTGCTCACCCACGCGCATGGTGTCCATTTCCTCGTCCAGCGGGCGGAAGCCGTTCTGGCCGTCGCTCTCCATCGGGTGGACGCAGTCCGACAGCAGTTGCACAAAGCGGGAATTGTAACGATACATCCGGCTCATCATTTTATACTTCTCCATCGGGTCAACCGCCGCAAATACCGCCGCAATGCCGTCACGGTCATAGTATGGCCGCAACCAACCCAGGTACTTGCGGTTGTCATCGCCTGCCAGCAGGTCATACTCGGGCATCACGTCATAGATGATCACTCGGGGACGGTATCGCTGCAGGATCATGTGCAGGCGGCCATAGTTCAAGATGACGCCGTTGCCGTCCTGGCCGCAGTTGTAACAACTCATGCCCGTCACAGTATCAATCACGGCGGAGTTATAGTGATGGATGGCGCGTGAAGAACCCATCACCAGGATATCCTCGCTCGTGCCGTTGCAGATGTACTCGTTGCGCGCCGTGTCGCCGCCACGCGCCATGGCAGTCAGCCGTGAGCACACAAGGCCAGTCAGCACATCAATCGCAACGATAATGAGCAGGAACAACAATATTTTTATCAGATGCTTCTTCATCATGGGTCAAAAGTTAGCATAGATAAACTGGTCGGCGCCAAACACGCCTGTCATCAGGATCATGACCATGAGCAGCACGCTGGCCACCCAGCGCACCACAGCACGCCTGTTGTCCAGCAGGCGGCAACGGCCCGGCAGGAACTCGTCCAGCAGGTCCTTGCCCAGCAGCATGGCCACGCCTGTGACGATGAGCAGCAGGTCGGTGTTGGTGGGCAGGAAGATTGTGAGCGGCAGCGATGGGTCAAAGATGCGCCCGATGACGCGGCAGGCGTCGCCCAGCGTGGGCATCCTGAAGAAAATCCAGGCAAAATTCACCAGCAGGAAGGTAATGATTATCTTGACGGCCTTGCCCACGGCACGATAGCGGCACCCCTGCTGGCCCAGCATCTTCTCCACAATCTGGCAGACGCCATGCATGCATCCCCATGCGATAAACGTCCAGTTGGCCCCGTGCCACACGCCACTCACCAGAAAGGTGACAAAGATGTTCCAGTAGTTGCGCGCTCGAGAGCAGCGGCTCCCGCCCAGGGGGATATAGACATAGTCCTTGAGCCAGGTGGACAGGGAAATGTGCCACCGGTGCCAGAAGTCGGTCACGCTCACGGCAAAATAGGGACGGTTGAAGTTGGGCGTCAATTCAAAGCCGAGTGTCTTGCCCACGCCGATGGCCATCAACGAATAGCCGCCGAAGTCGGCATAAATCTGTATCGTGTAGAGCAGGCTGGCCACCAGGCACGACAAGCCGGTATAGTTCATGTAATTGGGCATGACGGTATCGACGTAGAGGGACACGCGGTCGGCCACGACTACCTTCATGAACATGCCCCACAACACCATGCGCAGCCCCTGGGTGACCCGTGCGCGGTCATATTGCGGGCGTGGCGCCTTGAGTTGCGGTATCACGAGAGAGGCCTTGTTGATGGGTCCAGAGAGGATGCTGGGAAAGAAGGAGATAAAGAGCGCGTAGGTGAGGAAATCGCGCTCAGCAGGCTGGCGCTTGTAATATACGTCCCACAGGTAGCCCAGGGCCTGGAAGGTGAAAAACGAGATGCCGAGAGGAATGGCCCAGTTCAATCCCGGCAATTGAAAGTGAAGTCCCACAGTCGAGAGGGCCTGGGTCACACTGTCGTTGATAAAGTTAAAGTACTTGAAAAACGCTAGCGGCAGCAGCGACAAGAGCACGCCAGCGGTCAACAGGGCCTTCGGGCGGCGAGCCTTCTTCAGGGCAAGAGCCGTGGCAAACGTCACCGCTGTCACCCCGAGCAAGATCAGCGCATAGACCGGCTTCCACTGCATGTAGAGCAGGTAACTCACCAGCAGCAGGAACACGTTGCGCCCCTTGCCGTAACGGGCCGGGATGGCATAGTACAGCAAGAAAATGCACGGGAACAGCACTATGAAACTCAATGAATTGAATATCATCGGCGTGAAGGTCATTTTTCTTTTCTCATTGCAAAGATACGGATTTGTTTTCAATATCATGGTTTGATTGGCAGATATATACATGGTAATCTTGCCAAATCGCAAAATAAACGTTATCTTTGCGATTCAGTCTAACCGTTAAAAAGCAGAAAAAAACGATGAAACAGTCATTGAAATACACCTGCCTCGCCCTGATCGCCTGCATGGCCGCCCTCATGGCTCAGGCCAGGACCATCAACATCGACGTCAGCGCCATCAAGGGCGACCTGACGCAACAGTTGCGCGAAATGTGCGGTAAGGCCACCTATGACGACGTGGTGGTGCTCAACTTTGGCGAGGGCACCTACACCATCTATGGCACCATCCGCATGCAGTGCAGTGCCGTCATCAGGGGCGCCGGTCGCGACAAGACGACCATTGTGCTCGACAACGGCACCGACAGGAATGGTTTCAAGGCGTTTACCGACGACACCTACTTCCGCATCACCGGCACACTCAAGAACTCGATCACCGCGTCGATCAGCGACGTGAGTTTCCGCATTAAGGAGCACACGGGCATCTGGTGGAACGAGAAAGGTGTGGAGCGCTACGCCGTCAAGATTTACCATGGCTCGCGGGTAGATATCCATGATGTGGACAGTTACATGGAGAATGCCCACATCACCAACTTTAATCTACACGTGTGCTCCAACGTCAGCATCACCGGCTGCAACATCACCAACTACAACAACAGCGAGACTGGCGGTTGCCTGTGGATCAGGGGCGAGATGCACAACGTCACGGTCAAGGGCAACAAGTTCTACAAGTATGGCAAGGACGAGACGCTGGCCGTGTTTGACAGGGTAGTTGACAACACCAGCAATTACATCCGTGGCAAGGCCAGCCGCACCAACATCTTCATTGAGGACAATGAGTTCTACTATGGCGACTACAAGGGCAAGGGCGCGGCCAAGGATCCCGAGTCCAACTGCGGCATGGTGTTCTCTCTCTTTACCGACCACCGCCAGAGTGCCGACAAGTGTGAGACCCGCAATTTCCACCTGCGCGGCAACAAGTTCCACATCAGCGATGTGAGCACGCGCTGCATCTACATCGGCTTTGACCCCGCCGACACCCACCGCGACATCTACATCGAGAACAACGAGATCGTCAACAACGACATCGGCCGCGACTATGCCTTCTATCACAAGGACATCGAGTTGCACGACCTGAGTTCCTGCGGCGACACCATCCACATCAACGGCAACAGCGCCAGGAACAAGGCCGAGGTGCTCAACAGCAGCGGCACCACGGGCTACATGTTCCTGCAGATGCGGGGAGGCATTGCCAGCGTGAGCAACAACAGGATTGTCAACGAGGTGACCACCATCAAGCGCACGGGCAAGCCCTATGGCATGCAACTCATCTGGTGCCAGGTCGAGGGCGGCGACGTGACGTTGACCGGCAACGTGTGCAAGGGACTGAGCCACATCGCCTATGTCGGCGGTGGCGACGGCACCCCGCTGTTCACCCTGAATGCCCGCAACAACCAGTTCCAGGGCGATACCCGCATCTACAGCCACAAGATCAAGAAAATGAACCTGAACTTCACGGGCAACACCTTCAAGAGCAGCAACAAGACCTTCTTCCTGCAGGAATTCCCGCCCCAGGGCAGCGTCGTGTTCACTAACAACGACGTCACCATCAACGGCGGTGGAGGCCAGTTCATGACCCACAGCAGCAAGACATCGACCCGCTCGATGCGGTTCGACCGTCTGGAGGTCAGGAACAACGTCTTCAAGGGCGTTAACAGCGAGAGGGAAATGCTCCAGAACGTCACCAACGTCAAGAAGCGCACCGTCAAGGGCAACAAAATCAAGTAACGTCAGATAACGCGCCAAATCTATTCAGCGACTTCAACTCACGCTAGGAGGCAGGCCTCGCTTGACGACATAGTCAGGTGATGACGCGTTTTGACCGAAGAGATACATATCACCACCCGTATTTTAATTTTTGTTTAACACTACAGGTCATGCTGCAATATTAAACCATTTGTCTCGTTTCTATAATAAGAAAACTTCTCCTCCAATTTAACGGATCCAAATGACTAAACAAGTATCCCATATTCTCACCTTTATCGTCGCCATGGCAAGCGCACTGCTCATGAACGCGCAACAAGGATTGCGTCCCCGCGGTGACGTGAACTGCGACTGGGAGGCCAACATTGGCGACATCAATGCCCTCACCGATTCCATCTTCAAGGGAGCCAAGTACCACCATTTCTACGGCTATGCGGCCGATGTCAACGACGACCGTGAATATACCATCGCCGACATCAACATGGTCCTTGACGCCATCATGGGCGCACAACTGCCGCCCATGCCCTCATTCTCGGGCACGCTGCCGGTACTCTATATCAACACCGAGGGTCACCGCGACATCGTGAGCAAGGAGAAGGAAGACTACCTGCATGCCGACTGGTGGCTCGATGCCATGGGTCTGGAAGGGCAGGAGTCCATCGGGTCGGCCGACGCTCCTCTGGGCATGCTCATCAAGGGGCGCGGCAATTACACCTGGAACAATTATGACAAGAAATCCTTCCGCATTAAACTTGACGAGAAGCAGCCCCTCATGGGGATGGACAGCAACCGTCACTTCTGCCTGCTGGCTCATGCCGACGACTATCTGGCCATGCTCAAGAACACGATGGGCCTGGAGTTGAGCCGACGCATCGGCATGGCCTACACTCCCGCCCAGGCACCTGTCGAGGTTGTGCTCAACGGCCGTTACATCGGGCTCTACTTCCTGACCGAAAAGATTCGCGTGGGAAAGCATCGCGTCAACATCGAGGAGCAGAATGACCTCGAAACCGACCCCGCCAGGGTCACCGGCGGCTGGCTACTTGAAATGGCCAATACTCATGAGGGTACCACCATGTATTTTCATGAGGGCGAGGGGGACGTCTGGGTAGGCATCACCCCCCACTCTCCCGAGGAACTCTCCAGGCGTCAATACGATTACATCTGGAACTATCTCAACAACGCGACCCAGGCCATCTACAGTGCCGACAAGACGAGCACCGAGTGGGAAAAGTATATCGATATCGACACGATGGCCATGTTCTACATCATCGGCGAGATCATGGACGACCTGGAACACTTTGCCGGTAGTACCTACATGTACAAGCATGCCGGCGACACCACGCGCCTGGTGTTTGGTCCCGTGTGGGACTTTGGCAACTCGTTCCAGCGCTGGGCCATCTTCCATGACACGACTTTCCAGTATTTCCTGTATGAGCAGCCCACGGTCTTCACCTCCCACTGGATTACCGAGGTGGCCAAGTATCCCCATTTCCAGCAAGTCGTTAGGCGGCACTGGCAGGAGTTCCATGATAGCGGCTTCAACGGGCTCAACATCAGCCAGTTCATCGATGATCATGTGGAATCTATCAGGGCGGCCTACGAGGCCAATCAAGTGCTGTGGGGACACTCGGGCATTGATATCGAAAAGGAGTTTTTCAAAACCTTCATCCACCGCAAGATCAACTGGCTGCAGTCCCAATGGGGCACAGATGAGCCATAAACCAACAACCTCTACAGATCACCTTAAACAATGAGACAGTCTAAACTATTACCCATATTGTTGATGGCCATGATGGCGCTAGGCTCCTGTGTCCACCCCGAGTCCATCCTGCCGGAGCCAGAGCCGCCAGTGCCCGTGGACACGGATACCGTGGCAATCGAGACGGGCGATTTCTCGGGCACCCTGCCCGTGCTGTTTATCAACACCGAGGGTGGCCGCGAGATTGACAGCAAGGACGAATATGTCAATGCCGAGTGGTGGCTTGACAACCAGGGCGACCAGCGCTTTGAGTCCATCGGTTCCAGGAAGAATCCGCTCAAGACCGAAATCAAGGGACGAGGCAACGCCACATGGACCAATCTGGAGAAGAAACCCTACCGACTCAAGTTTGGAGAGAAGCACAAGGTGCTGGGTATGCCATCGAGCCGTCACTGGGTGCTGATGGCCAATGCCGAGTACTGGATGGGCCAACTGAACGATGCCCTGCCATTCGAAATCGGGAACCGCATGGGCATGGCGTGGAATCCGCGCATGCAGCCTGTCGAAGTGGTCCTTAACGGGGATTACATCGGCCTCTACTTCCTTACCGAGAAAATACGCGTGGCCAAGAACCGCGTCAACATCACGGAACAAAACGACTATGAGACCGATCCCGAGCGCATCACGGGTGGCTGGCTGCTCGAGATAGACAACTACATCGAGCCAGGCAATATCACGTTTGTCGAGGGCAATGGCATGCCCTTCTGGGTCACACCCCACACGCCCGAGTACTTGAGTCCCGAGCAGCGCGAGTACATCACAACCTTCCTGAAAGAGGCCGACAGGGCCATCTATTGCAGCGACAAGAACAGTACCGAGTGGGAGAAATACATTGACATCGACTCGCTGGCGGTTTTCTATATCGTTCAGGAAACGGTCGATAACCCCGAGGCCTTCTCGGGCAGTTGCTACATGTACAAGCAGCAGGGCGAGGACACGAAACTGATCTTCGGCCCGCTGTGGGACTGCGGCAGTTCATTCCAGCGCTACGGTTCAACCTACCAGTTTGACCAGTACATCTATGAGAACCTGCCCAGTTATTGCCGTTCACGATGGATCAGCGAGATTGCCAAGTTTCCACGTTTCCAGGAGCGTGTGAGGTATCACTGGCAACGCTTCTACCACAATGTGTACCCCACGATGGAAGCCTTCATGGAGGACTTCGCGGCAAGAATCGAGGCTGCGGGCAACTGTGACCACGAGCGTTGGCCTCAATACAGCAGCGACAACATCCCGGCACGCATGCGCGCGTTTGAGAAGCCCTGCTTCGACAAGAAGGTAGCCTGGCTCAACTCCCAATGGGGAATTAACACCAACCACCACCACTTCAACACCGACGGCGGCATCAAGAACAACAAGAAGTGATTAATAGATACCCGAGAGGATAGCGTCCATCACGGCGTTGAGGTCGGTGATATTGACTTCCAGGTCGCCATTGGTGTCGCCCGAGGCGCTAGTACCACCCGACAATATCATATCTATTATGGCGTTGATATCGGTAATGTTCACCTCACCGTCCCCATTCACATCAAGGGGATTTCTGAAGTCCTTTCCCAGAATCAAGCCGAATTTGTACCAGTAGGCGGCTTCCTCATAGGCGCCCACCGACTGGATGGGCACATAGAGCACTGCGTCGCCATAGGTGGCAAACGCGTTTTCATCCATCATGAATGGCGGCGTCGGTGCCTTGCAATAAACGGTGTGGAGCGCAGTACAGGTCTTGAACAACCCTTCGGGGATCATTGCCACTCCAGCACCTATGGTAACCTGTGTGAGGCCTACGCAACCCGCAAAGGCAGCATTCCCCAGTTGAGTGACGGCATCAGGGATGACCATACCAGCCAACGACTTGCAATCGGCAAACGCCCCGTTCCCGATCGCTGTCAAGGACCTGGGAAGCGCGACATCGTTCAATGCCTCGCAGCGCTGAAAAGCCGATGAACCGATCTCCCGCAATGACCTCGGGAGGTCCACATGGGCCAAACGGTAGCAATAACCAAAAGTATTATCATTCACACGGGTCAGTCCCTCGGGAATGGTGACTCTGGTCAGTTGGGAGCAAGCGTAAAACGCATTCATGCCAATCCCAGCCGACAGATTCCTGCCCAAATACAGTTGCCGCAAGCCACAATTGAAAAACGCGAAATGACCGATGCCCGTGATGCCGTCGGGAAGGATGGCACTCTTCAACTGGGAACAACCATAGAAGGCATAGGAGGCAATATTCTTGATGGACGCGCCAAAGGAGACACTATCCAGTGCGATACAGTTCTTAAAGGCCTCCTCGCCGATGCTGGTCAAAGCATCGCCAGTGCTGGCCCTTGTCAATGACGTGCAGTCGCTGAAGGCGCCCGTGCCGATATCAGTCAAACCGTCTGGCAAATCCACCTGCCTCAATGACGTGCAGCCCCAAAAGGCAGTACGGCCAATGGACTTGAGGCCCGTGCCAAAAGTCACATCGCTCAGGCCGGAACAACCATAGAAGGCATTGGCCTCGATCATGCTCACAGAGTTGGGGAGGCTGACGCCCACAAGGTCAGTTAAAGAGTTAAATGCGCCCATGCCGATGGTCTTGACACCCTCGGGGATGCGGGTGGCCTTGCACCCAGCAATCAGTGTGGCCGACGCAGTCTCGATAATAGCATTGCAGTTGTCCCGCGAGTCATAGGTCCAATTCCCCTCCTCGACCTGAACAGTGTTCAACGACACGCATCGATACAAGGGATTGGCCCCGATGATGCTCACCGACCGCGGAATCACGACGCGAGTGAGCGAAACGCATGACATGAACACATAGTCGCCCAGCGCAGTGAGTCCGCCGCCCAAATCAACAGTCTTGAGCGCATCGCAATAAGAAAAGGCGTAACTGTCTATCTGCTCAACCGAACTTGGCAACGCAATGGAAGCCATTGAACCACACTCGTAAAAAGCCGACCGGCCGATGGTTGTCACCGTCGAGGGAATCACGACAGACGTCAGGTCATCACATCCCTCAAAGGCATGACTGCCAATCGCGCCGACAGGATAGGTCTTACCGTTATAGTTGACACTGGAGGGAATGTGCACCTGACCATGGTAGGAATTGTAGCCGTCGCCATAGGTCACCACCGCCATATCGCCCGCAAGGAAATAATAGATACCATCCTGGATAAAGGTATAAGCATTAACGCCCATGGCCGGCACCACGAGGCAAGCGACAATCAAGAAAATCCTTATATATACATTGAAAAAACGCTTCATCGCCATTCTGCTATTATGAAACGACAAAGATACAGAAAAAAAGAAAAAGATACTACAATCAGGCCAATGATAGATTATACTGCTGCTGAACCTGGCTGGCTATTGATTGCCAGTCATACTGCTGCAGTTCATAATGCTGCTGCCCGCCAGGTGTCTCGAGCATGCGGGTGATGGCAGCGCACAGTGAATCGACGTCCCTGACGGCAAAGTAGTCCTGCTCGGGCAAATCGACTTGGCGTGTGCCGGGGATGTCGCTACACAGGACGGGTAACCCATAGGCCATCGCCTCGAGCAGCACCATGGGGAAACCCTCGTTGACCGACGGCAATACAAAGCACCGGGCATGGCTATAGAGTTGGCGCAGGTCCTCGCCCGTCGTGAATCCCGTGAAAATCACTTTTTTGCCCGTGTCCAATCGTTCCAGCAACTGGCGGTAGGAACTGTCGTGGTCACTGGCCCCTGCAATGACGACTTGTTGCACCTGGGGCAGGCGGTCGGCAGCCTCAACGAGGTATTCCAGGCCTTTCTCGGGCGTGAGACGCCCCACGGCCAGCAGGTACTGGCCCGGCGTGATGCCGTGCTTGTCAAGAAAAGCGGTTGCCGTGCTGCGGGTCACAGGGTCGATACCGTTGGGGACAAAGACGCTCTTGTCGAGGGCGCCGCATTTCTCCATCTGGTAGCGGTTGACAAAGATGACGCGGTTGCTGAACCGCAGCGAGATTTTCTCGCACTGGCGCAACAGCCAGCGGGCCGGCGCGTTCCACTTGTCGTGCTCATAGTTGGGGCTGTGGTAAGTGAGGACCACGGGCAGGCGCAGCAGGCGCAGCACCGGGGCAAACATGCCGGGCCCGATGTTGTGGATGTGAACCACGTCGGGGCGGTGAAACATGATGTGCAGCACGCTCAACATCGTGTGCCACACGGCCTCAAAGCCCTTGACACGCGTCGAGGGCAGGTCGATATACTCGATATTGGGGAGAGTGCGGGCCGATTGCTCGGTGAGGTAGGCCCGACGGCGGTAAACCCTCACGCGGGCACCGTCCATGTGGGTATAAAGATGATAACTGTGAGTCTCGACACCTCCCTGAATGCCAGGGAAACCCCGCGTTCCTATCACTGCTATCGTCTTCATAGTGAACAGTTAATAATGAACAGTTAACAGTTGAAATCAATATCACGAGACCCCGACTGTTAACTTTTATCTTTTATCTCTTAACTAAATTTAGTCCCAGGAGAGGTCCAGGCCCTTGCGGATGCGCCACTTGTTCTTGAGGATCCACTTGATGGGCACCCAGGGGCGACGCACCATGTCGTGGCGCTCGGTGACGATAAAGGTACAGTTGCGCTTGCAGTTGCGCACCTTCTCCATCGCCTCGCGGGCCTTGTCACTGTTGATGATATTCTCGAAGGAGTCCTCCTTGATGTTACCCAACTTCCACTCCTCACCGCTGCCATTGCACGGGGTGACGTTGCCCCACGGGTCGATAAAGAAGAAGTCGCTCAGGGCGCCGCAGGGCGGACGATACTCGTCGGTATCGCCACGCAGGCGACGATGTATCGAGCGGTTGAAGTAGGCACGGCCATAGTCCTTCAAGCGGTCCTTGAGGTGACGGCGCTTACTGGTGAGCAGGGCCTTGACAAAGAGTTCATGCTGGCGCAGGGCCTCCTCGCTCTCAATCTGGTTATCATCCTTGTGGAAGTACCAGGAGTTGTGCACGGCGCTGTTGCCCAGTTCCACGTCGAGTGCCACGCACAAGTCGTAGAGGTGCAACAGGTCCATGTAGTTGTCGGGCGAGATGACCACCGAGAAGCCGATGTTCTTGCACTTGGTCTTCTTCAATTCCAGCATCGTGCGCAGGGCATGGTCAAAGCCGTCCTTGATACCGCGCTTGGTGTCATTGATCTTGGGCAAACCCTCGACGCTCACGCGGATGAGGATATTGGGATATTTGTTGGCCAGTTCAACGATTTTGGCCGTATTGTAGCCATTGGTACTCAGTTCAAGCAACCGAGACTTGGGATAGAGGATTTCAAAAATCCTGTCAATATCTTTACGCAATGTGGGCTCACCACCCGTGATATTGATGCGTAATCCCGCGGGCAGTTGCTCATAATAGGAGGCGTCTATTTCTTCGTTCGGGCTCGTCTGGAACTTCCAGATGTTGCACATGTTACACTGCGCATTGCATCTGAAAGTGGTAATCAGACTTCCCTGAATCACATTCTTCATTGCTATCGTCAATAAGATATTACACCTATTTTAACTATAGGAGTCGCAAAATATTGTGTAAAATTGGTAAAAAATCGCAATTTGGCCTATCCGAAGGCGTAAAACTCGCTCATGAGGGTCTTCATGTGGGTTGACGGGCTGAAACGCTCGAGAGCACGTGCGGCAATCTCGTCATGGTTCCACTGCCGCGCCATCGACATGGTGATGGCGGTTGACAGGGTCTCCTGGTCATAGGGCTGGAAGACGATGCCGTTGCTGCTGTCGATGAGTTCGGGAATGCCGCCCATGTTGGACCCCGCAACGGGCGTGCCGGCACACAATGACTCGACAACGCTCAACGGATTGTTCTCGTACCACTGCGACGGCGCGATGCTCATGCGGGCCCCAGCCAGCAGGCGGGCCACATCCACGGCGTCCAGCATGCCCAGGAACTCGATGTTACCGCAATCGGCATACTTGACGCGCATGGCCGGTTCCAGCGTTCCGCTGCCTGCCACCTTGAGTTTATAGGGCAGGCGGGATGCCACCTCCAGCAGGTTCTCGATGCCCTTCTCGGGCGAGAGACGGCCCACAAAGCAGTAGTAGTCCTCACGCTGGGTCGAGGCCATCTCGCGGTACTGCTTGAGTTTCACGGGATCGAGGAAATTGTTGAGCACATTGACCTTGCCGGCATCAAAACCGGCGCCGACCATCTTCCTGGCCATGAAATCGCTGGGACAGATAAACGCATCGGTATTCTTCTCAAGCCTCTCGCGAGACCACTTGAGGGCTTCAAGCCAGGCCACCACACTAGCGGGGAGCGAATCCTTCATGCACTTGTGGGTCAACACGTTGTACTTGGCGCCACCGAAGCATTTTTCACACGGCTTTCCACCCAGCAGGCAATCATATCGAGGGCACAGCAACTTGTAGTCGTGCAGCGTCCACACCACACGGATGCCGCGCTTGTGAGCCAACTCGCCCACAACGGGCGAGAGGTAACTGTGCACATTGTGCAGGTGGACGACGTCGGGCTTGAAGTCGTCCAGGACAGCCTCAAAGCGCTCCCTGATGTCGCCACAGCCCAGCATGCGCTTGACAGCGAGCCACTGGTCGCCCTTGCTGCCATTGAAGATGACACGGCTGGCAAAGCGATCCTGGTAGGCGGCAGGGAGGTTCTGGGGGTATTCCATGGCAAACACCTGAGCCTCCACGCCGTTCTCACGGAGCAGAGCCTCGGTGTTGAGGACAACGACACAGTCGCCGCCTCGGGGATAGTAAAACTTATTGACCAAAAGTACTCTTTTTGGCATAGGCACTTTTCACTTGCTGTCGTTATTAGTATAACGCATCAGCAGGCTGATTATTTTATAGTTGATAAATGAGTTTTAACAGGGGGCGCACATGCCGTCACAGCAACAGCAGAATGTCATCCCCCGGCCGCGGGTCACACGTTGAAACGGAACACGACGATGTCACCGTCCTGCATGACGTACTCCTTGCCCTCGATGTGCAATTTACCGGCCTCCTTGACAGCGGCCTCGCTGCCATAGTGGATGTAGTCGTCATACTTGATGATCTCGGCACGGATGAAACCACGCTCAAAGTCGCTGTGGATCACACCTGCACACTGCGGAGCCTTGCTGCCGCGACGGTAGGTCCATGCACGCACCTCCTTGGGGCCTGCGGTGAGGAAGGTCTCCAGGTTGAGCAGGGCATAGGCCGACTTGATGATGCGGTTCACGCCACTCTCCTCAAGGCCGATTTCCTGGAGGAACATCTGGCGCTCCTCATAGTCCTCGAGTTCGGCAATCTCGCTCTCGGTCTGGGCAGCGACGACCAGAATTTGGGCGTTCTCGTCCTTGACGGCCTCGCGCACAGCGTCCACATAGGCATTGCCGCTCACCGCGCTCTTGTCGTCCACGTTGCACACGTAGAGGACAGGCTTGTTGGTCAACAGGAACAACTCGTGGGCAATCTTCTCCTCGTCCTTATTGAGCAGTTCCACGGTGCGCGCGCTGCGCCCCTGCTCCAGAGCGTCCTTGTAACGCTTGAGGACTTCATATTGTGCCTTAGCCTCGCGGTCACCGCCCGTCTGGGCCTGCTTCTGCACACGGCTGATGCGGCTCTCGATGGTCTCCAGGTCGCGCAACTGCAGTTCCAGGTCGATGACCTCCTTGTCGCGCACGGGGTCCACACTGCCGTCAACGTGGGTCACATTGTCGTCGTCAAAGCAGCGCAGCACATGGATGATGGCATCCGTCTCGCGGATATTACCCAGGAACTTGTTGCCCAGGCCCTCGCCACGGCTGGCACCCTTGACCAGGCCGGCGATGTCCACGATCTCGACGGTCGTGGGAACGATGCGGGCAGGGTTCACGAGTTTGGCGAGTTCATTGAGCCGCTCATCGGGAACGGTGATAACGCCCACGTTGGGCTCTATGGTGCAGAAAGGAAAGTTGGCCGACTGCGCCTTGGCATTCGACAGGCAGTTGAACAGGGTTGACTTTCCCACATTGGGCAACCCCACGATTCCACATTGTAATGACATAGTCTATATCTTGTTTTTATTATGTTCAGCCTGCAAAGTTACACTTTTATTATAACATGGCCAAACTGTGGGACACGGGGACGGTTCTTTTGTCCCACTTTGGTGTTCAACTCGAGGCAGTGCAATCGGTTGCATTGATTTTTTGGGGTTGGTGCACATTATTTATAATATTTTCGGGAATGAATGTGTTATTTTTGTAGGTGCTTAACCCATTTAGAGAAAAACTATAACAATAACATAAAAAATCAATCATTATGAAGACAAAACCGGATTTGAAATTCAGCCAACTGTGGAACATCAGTTTTGGATTTTTTGGGGTGCAAATCGCTTATGCCCTGCAGAGCGCTAACATCAGCCGCATCTTTGCGACACTGGGCGCCGATCCCCACAACTTGAGTTACTTCTGGATCCTGCCCCCGTTGATGGGTATGGTCGTACAACCGCTGGTGGGCTACTTCAGCGACAAGACGTGGCTGGGCCGCTGGGGCCGCCGCATCCCCTATCTGCTCATCGGTGCCGCGGCCGCGGTCATCGTGATGTGCCTGCTGCCCAATGCGGGCTCGTTTGGCCTGACCATTGCCGGAGCGATGATTTTTGGCCTGATTGCCCTGATGTTCCTTGACACGAGCATCAACATGGCGATGCAGCCCTTCAAGATGATGGTGGGCGACATGGTCAACGAGAAACAGAAGGCCAAGGCCTACTCTATCCAGTCGTTCCTGTGCAACGCGGGCTCGCTGGTGGGCTACATCTTCCCGTTCCTGTTCACCGCTATCGGTATCGCCAACATCGCTCCCGAGGGTGTTGTTCCCGACAGTGTGAAGTGGTCCTTCTATGTGGGCGCTGCCATCCTTATCCTGTGCGTTATTTACACCATCAGCCACGTGAAGGAATACACACCTGCCGAGATGGCCGAATTTAACGCAGCCGCCAACGCCGACGGCCAGAATACCGCCTCGGCCACCGAGATGAGCGCCGAGCAGAAGAAGCATGCCATCCGTGTTTTCTTTGAGGTGGGTCTTGTACAGTTCTTCTGCTGGGCAGCATTCATGTACATGTGGACCTATACCAACGGCACCATCGCCGACACCGTCTGGGGCACTACCGATGCCGCTAGCGAGGGTTATCAGCAGGCCGGTAACTGGGTGGGCATCCTGTTTGCCGTCCAGGCCATCGGCAGCGTGCTCTGGGCTGTGGTTCTGCCTCAGTTCAAGAACATCAAGGTGGCCTATGCGCTGAGCCTTGTCATCGGTGGCATCGGCTTTGCCATGGTACCCTATATCCACAACCAGTATTTGCTGTTTGTGCCCTACTTCCTCATCGGCTTTGCCTGGGCCGCAATGCTGGCCATGCCGTTCACGATGGTCACCAACGCCTTTGAGGGCAGCAGCCGCATGGGCACGGCCCTGGGATTATTCAACTGCACCATCTGCCTGCCGCAGATCATTGCCGCCGCACTGGGCGGTGTGCTGCTGGCTGTCATGGGCAGTGTACAGGGCAATATGCTCCTGCTGGCCGGCATCCTGCTCATCGTGGGCGCCGCCTGTGTATTCATTATTGAGGACAAGAAGCACAAGAATTAAAAAAAACCATAATCAATCATGAAAGTTAGATTCAACATCGAGTACGGCACCATCTATGGTGAGAATCTGGTACTCAACATCATCGATAATGCTGACGTGGACAACATCAGCAGCCATGCCATGAAGCCGGCCAACGACAAGGTCTGGAAATGTGACATTGACGTTCCCGCCAAGGCCGGACACATCGACTACTACTATAGTGTGGAACGCGACGGCAAGCAGACCCGCCACGAGTGGATGGTCATGCCCCATCGTCTGGACCTGAATGCAGCCAAGGCCAACCGCTATATTTCCTATGACCACTGGAACGACATGCCCGATGACAGTTACCTCTACAGCGCGGCCTTTACCGACTGTGTGGCACTGCGCAAGCAACAAGCCGTGGCCAAGTGCCGCTATGCCACCATCGTGCAGTTGAAGGTGCGCGCACCGCAACTGCGCACCGGCGAGACGCTGGCAGTCGTTGGCAACGAGCCAGCACTTGGCGACTGGGACGAAACCAAAGCCCTCAAGATGACCGAGCACAACCACAACGAGTGGGTCATCGCACTGGATGGCGCCTCATTCAAGCGGGCGATGATCGAGTTCAAGTTTGTCATCGTGAGCAGCAAGGGTGACAACGTCATCTGGGAGACCGGCGACAACCGCACCGTGCTGCTGCCCGTCATGAAAGACGGTGAGCACATCGTCTATGAACTGCAGCAGGCCTACTTCCCGCTCTATCCCTCCAAACTGGCAGGCACCGTGGTGCCCATCTTCTCGCTCAGGAGCGAGGACAGTTTCGGCGTGGGCGACTTCGGCGACCTCAAGTTGATGGTGGACTGGGTGGCCAGCACCGGCCAGCGTGCCCTGCAGGTACTGCCCATCAACGACACCACCATCACCCACACCTGGAGCGACAGTTACCCCTATAACAGCATCAGCATCTATGCCCTGCATCCGCAGTACATGGACCTGCGCCAGTTGCCCAAACTCAAGGACAAGAAACGTGCGGCCGAGTTTGAGAAACTGCGCAAGGAGTTAAACGCCCTGGAGCAGATTGACTATGAACGCGTGAACAATGCCAAGCGCGAGTACATGTCGCTGCTGTTTGAGCAAGAGGGAGCCCAGGTGCTCAAGAGCGATGAGTTCAAGGCCTTCTTCACGGCCAACCAGGAGTGGCTGGTGCCCTATGCCGCCTTCTGCCACTACCGCGACCTCTATGGCACGGCAACGTTCTCCAAGTGGCCCAGCAACCACACCTTCACCGACGAGGAACGTGCCGCGATGTCCAACGCGCGCACCAAGGCCTACAAGGAAGTTGCCCTGTGGTACTATATCCAGTACTACCTGGACAAGCAGATGCGCGGTGCCCACGAGTATGCCCAGGGCAAGCACGTCATCCTCAAGGGTGACATTCCCATCGGCATCAGCCGCGACAGCGTGGAGGCATGGGTAGAGCCCAAGTACTTCAACCTCAACGGTCAGGCAGGCGCGCCGCCCGACGCGTTCTCGACCAATGGCCAGAACTGGGGCTTCCCGACCTATAACTGGGACGTGATGCTCGCCGACGGTTGCCAGTGGTGGGTTAAGCGCTTCCGCAAGATGGCGCAGTACTTCGACGCCTACCGCATCGACCATGTGCTGGGCTTCTTCCGCATCTGGGAAATCCCCATCAACGCCGTTCACGGCCTGCTGGGGCAGTTCTCTCCCTCGCAGGGCATGAGTGCCGACGAGATACGCGGTTATGGCCTCAATTTCCAGGAGCAACTCATGACCGAACCGTTTATCGCCGACTGGGTGCTGGACCGCATCTTTGGCCGTCTGGCCGACACCGTTCGCGAGAAGTATGTCGAGCGCGTGCATGACGACATCTACCGCATGAAGCCCGAGTATGACACGCAGCGCAAGGTCGAGGCCGCCTTCCAGGGCAAAGACAGCGAGGAGGACATCTGGCTGCGCGACGGCCTGTATGCGCTCATCAGCGATGTGCTGTTTGTGCGTGACCGCAAGAATCCCGCCCTGTTCCACCCGCGCATCTCGGTGCAGTTCGACTTCATCTATGAGGCGCTCTACGACAACGACAAGGCTGCCTTCAACAAACTCTACAACGAGTACTTCTACCACCGCAACAATGACTTCTGGTACCACGAGGCGATGAAGAAGTTGCCGCGGCTGGTTCAGGCCACTCGCATGCTCGTGTGTGCCGAGGACCTGGGCATGGTGCCCGACTGCGTGGCATGGGTGATGAACGAGTTGCGCATCCTGAGCCTCGAGATCCAGTCGATGCCCAAGGACAACCACATCAAGTTTGGCAACCTGAACGCCAACCCCTACCGCAGCGTGGCCACCATCTCGACCCACGACATGCCCACGATGAGGCAATGGTGGGACGAGGACTGGGATCGCACCCAGGATTACTACAACACAGCCCTGTGGCACAGCGACGCCGCACCCCACCCGCTGCCCGGCTGGCTTGCCGACGAGATTGTGCGTGCCCACCTGGCATGCCCGTCGATGCTGTGCCTGCTCTCGCTGCAGGACTGGCTGGCCATCGATGAGAAGATACGCCTGGAGAATGCCGATGCCGAGCGCATCAACATCCCGGCCAATCCTCGCCACTACTGGCGCTACCGCATGCACATGACCATCGAGCAATTGATGCGCTCCAGCGAGTTCAACAGCCATGTGAAGGAACTGATCACGCAGAACGGACGCTCATGAAAAGAATGATTCAACTGGTAGCGATAATCATGGCATTACTCGTACCACAATCCATCAACGCTCGCACCGGGGTCAACTATGGCCCCAGCGCGAGCGCTTTCAGTGTAGAGACCAACGACGATGCCCAGCAAGTGAAATTGCGCATCTATAACGATGGCCTGGGCGGGAAGCCCGTCAAGACCATCAACATGAAACGCGACCCGTCCAGCAAGACACTGTGGCAAGCCAGCGTCAAGGGGGACTTGAAGGGCAAGTTCTACACCTTTGACGTCAAGTATAACGGCAAGTTCCGCGGCGAGTGTCCGGGCATCTGGGCAACGGCCGTGGGTGTGAACGGCAAGCGCGGTGCTATCGTGGACCCTGACAAGACCGACCCGCAAGGCTGGAATACCGACAAGCGGCCCGACATAGCCGCCAAGGATCTGATCATCTACGAGATGCACCATCGAGACTTCTCCATCGACGAGTCGAGCGGCATGGAGCACAAGGGCAAGTTCCTGGCGCTGACCGAACCGCGCGCGATCGAGCACTTGAAGGCGCTGGGCGTGAATGCGGTTCACATCCTGCCGTCGTTTGACTATGCATCGGTCGATGAGACCCGCCTCGACGAGCCACAGTACAACTGGGGCTATGACCCGGTTAACTATAACGTGCCCGAGGGCGGCTACTCAACCGACCCCTACCGTCCCGAGGCTCGCATCCGCGAGTTCAAGCAGATGGTACAAGCCCTGCATCGTGCCGGCATCAAGGTCATTCTCGACGTGGTGTATAACCACACCTGGAATATCGACGGCAGCAACTTCCAGCGCACGCGTCCCGACTACTTCTACCGCAAGAACGCCGACGGCTCTTACAGCAATGGCAGCGGTTGCGGTAACGAGACGGCCAGTGAGCGCGAGGGCATGCGCAATTTCATGATCGAGAGTGTGAAATACTGGGTCAGCGAATACCACATCGACGGCTTCCGCTTCGACCTGATGGGTGTCCACGACATCGAGACGATGAATGCCATCCGCCAGGCCCTGCCCGACGACATCTTCATCTACGGCGAGGGCTGGAGTGCCGGCAGTTGCGCCTACTCGGGCGAACTGGCCATGAAGGCCAACATCAGCAAGATGCCGGGTATCGCCGCCTTCAGCGACGAGATGCGCGACGCCCTGCGCGGCCCTTGGGACAGTAACAGCAAGGCTGCCTTCCTGGGCGGCATGAAGGGCAACGAGGAGAGCATCAAGTTTGGCATCGTGGGAGCCATCCAGCATCCCGGCGTGGACTATGGCAAGGTGAACTACAGCAAGGCACCCTATGCCACCGAACCCACTCAGATGATTGCCTACGTCAGTTGCCATGACGACATGTGCCTGGTGGACCGCCTCAAGGCCAGCGTCAAGGGCATCACGATGGATGAACTCATCCGCCTGGACCTGCTGGCCCAGACCGTGGTTATGACCTCACAGGGCGTGCCGTTCATGCTCAGCGGCGAGGAGATGCTGCGCGACAAGAAGGGTGTGCACAACAGTTTTGAGAGTCCCGACAGCATCAACCATCTCGACTGGGGCAACCTGGAGTGTTACCCCCAGGTGATGGATTACTACAAGGGCCTGATTGCCATGCGCAAGGCCCATCCCGCCTTCCACATGGGCAGTGCCGAGATGGTGCGCCGCAACCTGGATTTCCTGCCTACCGAGAATTGCCTCGTGGCCTACCACATCAACGGCCGCAACGTGCCTGGCGAGACGTGGGGAGACATCTACGTGGCCTTCAATGCCCACAAGCGTGCCCGCACCATTACCGTCCCCGCCGGCACCTATACCGTCGTGTGCCGCAACATCAAGTGCGACCAGCAAGGCCTTAGCACTGTCACCACCCGTGACGGCAAGGTCACCATCCCCGCCCAGAGCGCCCTCATCATCCACAACTAGACGGATTTAACCGGATATAACGGAGGCAACGGGATTGTCCGCTGCCTCTGTTTTGTTTTTATACCGTGATGTCCGTTATTTCCGCTGGTGCTAGAATTGGTTCTCGATGATGTCGGTGAGGACGTCGGTGAGATTGAGGCCGGCGGCACGCACTTGCTGGGGAATGAAACTGGTGGCGGTCATGCCAGGCGTGGTGTTGATCTCGAGCAGGTTGATGTGGTCAGTGCCGTCGTCGTTCTTGGTGATGATGTAATCGATGCGGATGATGCCGTTGCAGTGCAGGATGTCATAGATGCGGGACGTTTCGGCCTGCAGGGCGGCAGTCAACTCGTCACTGATGCGGGCAGGCGTGATTTCATCGACCTGGCCGTTGTACTTGGCATCGTAGTCGAAGAACTCGTTGTCGGTCACGACCTCGGTGACGGGAAATACGACCGATTTCTCCTTGGTCTTGTAACAGCCCACGGTAACCTCGGTACCATCGAGGAAGCGTTCGATCATCACGTTGTCACACTGCTTGAAGGCGAACTCCATGGCGTCGTCCAACTGGTCACAACTTTTCACCTTGGTAACACCGAAACTCGACCCGTCGGCGGTGGGCTTGACAAAGCAGGGCATACCCAGGTAGTCCTTGACCTTCTCGGCTGTCCAGCCGTGAGGCACACCGCGGCGCACCTGGATGCTGTCGGCCACCGAGCAACCGAAGGCCTTCAAGTAGTTATTCAGGGCGAACTTGTGGAAGGTCAATGCCTCGACAAGCACGTTGCACGTCGAGTAAGGCAGGTCTATCATGTCAAAGTAGCCTTGCAGCACGCCATTCTCACCGGGAGTGCCATGGATGGTGATATAGGCGTAATCAAATCGGATCTTCTTGCCATCAATGACAAACGAGAAATCATTCTTGTCAATCACGGGAGTGCTGCCGTCGGGCATGTTCACATGCCAGTCATTCTTCCTGATCATGACGATATATACGTTATAGCGGTTGTGGTCAAAGGCTGAATACAGACCCTCGGCCGAGCGCAGTGAAACCTCATACTCTGACGAGTCGCCACCACACACGATGGCTATAGTTCTCTTGATTGTATTATCCATTATCTTTTGCTTTATTGAGCGCACATTATAATTCGGCTGCAAAAGTACATAAAAAAGCCGATTATTTTTGTACTTTTGTGGCAAATAAACGTGAATAATATGGATAGTAAAGAACTTTACGCAATCTATCAGCAGCATCCTGTCATCACCACCGACAGCCGCGAGTGCCCCGAGGGCAGCATCTTCATCGCTCTGAAGGGTGAATCGTTTGACGGCAACCAGTTTGCCGCCCAGGCGCTGGACAAGGGCTGCGCCGTCGCCATCGTGAGCGACGAGCAGGTTTACAACAGTTATCAGGGCGACAAGCAGATGGTCCTGGTTCCCGACACGCTGCAGGCCTTCAAGGACATGGCGCGTGAGCACCGCCGCCGCTTCGACATCCCGGTCATCGGCATCACGGGCACTAACGGCAAGACGACGACCAAGGAACTCGTGCGGGCCGTCCTGGCCGAACGCTATGACGAGATGGCGACCGAGGGCAACTTCAACAATGACGTGGGCGTGCCCAAGACGCTCTTCCGGCTCAACGTCATGCACGAGATCGCCGTCATCGAGATGGGCGCCAGCCATCCTGGCGACATCAAGACGCTGGCCGAGACCGCCGAGCCCACCTGCGGCTTGATCACCAACGTGGGCAAGGCCCACCTGCAGGGCTTCGGCTCGCTGGAGGGCGTCATCCACACCAAGGGGGAACTGTATGACAACCTGGCCACACGCGACGACAGCGTCATCTTTGTCAACGCCGACAATGACCTCCTGATGGGCATCCTTCCACAAGAAGTAAAGACCGAGCGCTACACCTGTGACGAGAACAAGCAAGGTGCCAGCGTCTATGGCCGGCTCATCGCCTGTGACCCGTTCCTGCGCTTGAAGTGGCGCAAAGAGAGTGGCGAGTGGCACGAGGTAACGACTCACCTCATCGGCAGTTACAACCTGGACAACGTGCTGGCTGCGGTGACCGTGGGCCTGCACTTCGAGATCACTCCCGAGCAGATTTGCCATGCGATAGAGAACTACATGCCGTCCAACAACCGTTCCCAACTCACCGAGACGTCCCACAACCACCTCATCGTGGATGCCTATAATGCCAACCCCACCTCGATGGCTGCCGCTCTGGACAACTTCAGCCTGATGGAGGTTTCGCCCAAGATGGCCATCCTGGGCGAGATGCGCGAACTGGGCGCCAGCAGCCGCGAGGAGCACGAGCGCATGGTCGAGAAACTGAAGGGTTGCCCGTTTGACCAGGTGTGGCTCGTGGGTGAGGAGTTCAAGGACATCGACTGCCCCTACCGCAAGTTTGACGATGTGGAACAAGTGAAAGCAGCCATCGCCGAATGTCGCCCCGAGGGCCACTATATCCTCATCAAGGGCTCCAACGGCACCCGCCTGTTCCAACTGCCGCCGCTACTGTAACAGCGCAATTCATGTAATGTTTTAACAAATAATCGCATAACCAAAAAATGAAAAAGATATTATTGATTCTTGTGGCAGCAATGGGAGTCATTTCACCCCTGGCCGCCAAAGTGATTGTGGACCGTATCGAGCCGACAAACTGGTATGTGGGAATGAAGGATCCCAGTGTGCAACTCATGGTCTATGGGCAGGGCATCCGCGATGCCGAGGTGGCCATCGACTATGCGGGAGTGACTGTCGATAGCCTTGTGCGTCTGGATTCGCCCAATTACCTGCTCATCTACCTGAATACCCGTGGCGCACAGCCCGGCACGATGGACATCACCTTCAAGCAGGGACGCAGCAAGAAAAAAGTGCAGTACCAACTGCTGGCCCGCGAGATGAGCGGCGACAAGCGCATGGGATTTACCAATGCCGACGTGCTCTACATGCTCATGCCCGACCGCTTTGCCGACGGCAATCCCGCCAATAACCAGATTGCCGGCATGGAGGCCTACAAGAATGACCGTTCGGAGCCTAGCCTGCGCCATGGCGGCGACATCGAGGGCATCCGCCAGCATCTGGACTATTTCACCCAACTGGGTGTGACCGCCCTGTGGTTCACTCCCGTGCTGGAGAACAATTCTCCCGACGGCCACAAGCACTCGACCTATCATGGCTATGCCACGACCAACTATTACAAGGTGGACCCGCGCTTTGGCACCAACGAGGAGTACCGCCGCCTCATCGACGAGGCCCACAGCCGTGGCCTCAAGGTGGTGATGGACATGATCTTTAACCACTGCGGCGACTACCACCCCTGGCTCAAGGACATGCCCAGCCACGACTGGTTCAACCAGCCCGACTACAAGAACAATTACCTGCAGACGAGTTACAAATTGACACCCGTCATGGACCCCTATGCCAGCGAGGTTGACCTCAAGGAGACCGTCGAGGGCTGGTTTGTCCGCTCAATGCCCGACTTGAACCACCACAACGTGCATGTGATGAACTACCTGATCCAGAACAGCATCTGGTGGATTGAGACCGTGGGCATCGACGGCATCCGCATGGACACCTATCCCTATGCCTATGCCGACGCCATGGCACGCTGGATGAAGCGCCTCGATGTCGAGTATCCCAACTTCAACACCGTGGGCGAGACATGGGTCGAGAATCCCGCATATACCGCTGCATGGCAAAAGGGCAACAAGATGGGACTCCCCGAGAGTTACCTCAAGACGGTGATGGACTTCTCCTTCTATGAGAAGATGGACAGTGCCCGCCACGAGGAGACCGACGGCTGGTGGCGCGGTTATAACCGCGTGTATAACAGCCTTTGCCTGGACTACCTCTACCCCAAGCCCGAGAACGTGATGGCATTTATTGAGAATCACGACACCGACCGCTATCTGCACGACGGGCAGGACGTTGATGCCTTGAAACAGGCCCTGGCCCTGCTGTTGACCATCAAGCGCATCCCGCAACTGTACTACGGCACCGAGGTGCTGATGAACGGCACCAAGCGCATCACCGACGGCAACGTGCGCAAGGACTTCCCCGGTGGCTTCCCCGGTGACACGAGCAATGCCTTCACCGTCCAGGACCGCACTCCCGCCCAGAACGATATGTTCAACTGGCTGAGCGCCTTGCTGCACTGGCGCCAGGACAATGACGTCATCATCAAGGGCAAGATGACCCAGTTCATCCCCAAGGATGGCATCTATGTCGTTGCCCGCACGCTCGGCAACCGCCATGCCGTGACCATCATCAACGGCACCAGCCAGCCCAAGCAGATGAACCTGGATCGCTACAGCGAGGTGTTTGGCCATGCCACTGTGGCCCGCGACGTGCCCACCGGCAAGAGCATCGGCCTCGCCAACGGCACGATCACCCTACCCGCCCGAGGCACCCTCGTGCTCGAGTTCTAAGCTTCAAGCGCAACAGTTATTACAATGAGCGGCGTCGTCCCACACGGACGTCACCGCTCATTTTTTGTGCTTCTTAAATCGAGTGGAACCGCTATCGGTTCACATCATGGATCACTTGACAAGCACCTTCTTGCCATTGATGATGTAGAGGCCCTGCTGGAGAGTCTTCACGCGTGCACCCTGCATGTTATAGATCACGGCATCATCGTTGTTGACGATGGTGATTTCCTCAACTGCGGTCGGGTCATTAACGATCTCAAATTCACCAGCGAGCGTCCTGTCAATACCATAATAGTACTCACCCTCGCCAATCTCAACATACACCTCATACAGTCCCGGTTGAACCGGTGCGGTGGTCGTGGTGGCGCCAGTTGAGATGTTGACATAGGTGACAGTCACTTCGCCCGAGCCCTCGGGAACGATAACTGTTGCGCCATGGCCTTGAGCGTCATAGGTAATCTGTGCGTCGGGCAGGATGACCTCATAGACACAAGCGGCCTTGTCGATAGTGAAGGGATACTCAACACGGCCAATCGAGTAAGGATAAAGGCCTTCGGTCACAAAGTAGCCAGTGCCGGGATAGATGTTATCACGGTAATAGGTTACCCAGTGGCTGTCATCCATCTCATAGGTCAGATCGCTATAGGTCTGCTCCTGGCCATTATAAACCCGAGGCTCAAACGCGCCACTCACGGGATGGGAAGCGACATCGGTCCAGGACACAGAACCCAGGTAGGTCTCATTGCCCACCTCATCGATGATGCGGAAGCGCAACTCGTGGGTAGCGACACCCTCATGGAACAAGACACTGATAGGCAACGAGAAGTTGCTGCCCGAGAGGACGGTACCTTCAATCTCAACCCACTCATCGCTGTCGTCCACCTGATAATACATGACACCACTGTGACCCAGCGGGCTCACATACACACCATTCACGTTGAAGTTGTGGACCTCATCGAGTTCGTTCCACACTTCCAGGTTGGTGGGAACCACTTCAAACTCAGCATAACTGAAGTTCAGGTCACCCACACCAATCAAGTAGGCAAACTCCATCGTCTCACCAGGCTGAATCTCGCGGTTCTTCCAGCACCAGCCCATACCGCTGTCATAGGAACCATTCTCCTCCATCCAGTTATTGCCAGCAGTATAGTTACCCACCATTGCCGAGTAGGAATAGTTCTGCCTGTAATATCCGAACCAATAATCATCGGCCTTGGTCACGCCAATCAAATTTGCGCCAAAGATAACGCCGAAGGCGGCATCACCGACCGTAGTGGAGCGCTTCATGGTCAAGCCATATACATCGCCCGCATGGTCAAGGCGCTTCTCGATGGGGGCACGGTCCACGTCACCGATCATCACATCGGCATAGGCACCGACAGATACCGTCACAGGCACGTCATTGCCATTGGTTAAAGAGTAGCAGATGCGGACGAACTCACCATAGGGCATGTAGGACGCAGTTGCAACCACTCCGTGGCTTTCGGTTCCGCTATTGCAATTCAATGCCACTGCATCATAGCCGTCAACCTGGAATGCGGCCTTGTAACCATAGTCGTTGTAGGTTGAGCCCAGGTACTGATCACCGAACTGGCCGTACAAGTCAATAGCGTAACTGCTGTAATCTGAGAAGAACTGGTGATACTTAATGCCAGCATAGATCATGGTATTACCAACCTTGTAATACCCATCAGGAACAGAAGAGGAAACAGACCTAAACGACAAGGTCCTGGTTTTCACCTCATCGGCATGGGTGTGCAACGCTACACAACCAAAGAGTAATGGCAGTAAAGCCAACAATACCTTAGTAGTTTTTTTCATCATGTATTGGTTTAAAAGTTAATATTGTTTAGTCAGCAGGAATAAAGTACGGCAATTGCCCGGACGCAGTCTTTACTTGCCCGGCAATCCCGATAGAGACAAATGGCCAATCATTGCGGAAGAACCATTCATCAGATTTAAAAACATCTTTTTGCCATGTGGACACCCGACACAGTGGCAGTTCATCATAACAATAAGTTTAGTAATGGCATCCAGACATCAGCGATGCGGGGTCAAGTACTCAGTCGCATTGATCACGGCGAAGCACGCATGCTTACTGCCCTCATGCATCCTTAAATTCCGCCCTTAATACTGTTGAGTATCAAACAGTGGCACATAGGACGCCACAAATATAACACATTTTTTCTCACCTATCCGAATTGTTAATAACTTTTTTTGCCACCACCAAAAAAAGAGGCCATGGGCATGATTCCAGCGTCGCCATTTCACTCCATTTCAAGTGCTTGTCCAGAATGCTTTTCTCTAATTGCTGATTGTCTCGATTTTTAAAAAAAAATTAGCAAATTAATTATTGATATTTTGAAATATATTATTTAATTTTGCGGTAAAAAATAATCGTTTGATGGGTAGTATCCGTAAATATTATGCTCGGGGAAGGAGCCCGCATGGATTTTGGGGAAAGCAGGCATTAAAGTCAATGAATAGCGCAAAGCATGCCGCATTACCCGAATGGGTCTTTGCCGAAATTCAAGTTCCAAAAGAAGCACGCATCCTTGACGTGGGGTGCGGTGGCGGTGCCAACATCGACAGAATGCTCAAGTTGTTCCCTGACTGCAAAGTGACAGGCCTTGACAACTCGGAGTTCTCGCTCGAGTTTGCCAAGGACTTCAATTACCACGCCTTTGTTGACAAGCGCTGCCTGTTTGTGGGCGGCAATGCCGTGCAGATGCCGCTGGCCAAGGACAGGTATGACCTGGTCACAGCCTTTGAGACTGTTTACTACTGGCCCTCGTTGCTATCGGGCGCCAGCGAGTTGTGCCGGGTGCTCAAGCCTGGCGGCACTTGTGTCATCGCCAACGAACTGGACGGACTTGAGCAGAGCGACAAGGAATTAGAGAAGCGCACCGGCACCATGCGCGTTTACACCCTGGACGAGATCAAGGTCTATATGGCCGAGGCGGGGTTCATCAACATCAAGTCGCGCCACGACGAGCAACGGCGGTTCATCTGCGTCACTGGCCAGAAACCGGAGCCCTAACCTGAAAGATCACGACGCCAGAGGACAATCAAAGGACTTCTAGCCCCAAACATCTACAAGACAAAGCGGCGGCTCCTGTGTGTGAGGGAACCGCCGCCTGATTCATTAAACCGATAACGGACTTAGGGTCTGATATTATCCATCACAGGTTTATTGCACATCATCACTTCACCAATACTTTCTTGCCATTGATGATGTAGAGACCCTGCTGCTGGAGCGCCCTCTCTTTCCCTAGACACTTATGGTTGAGAACAAACTATGAGCGACCAATAAAAAGACGGCCCCTTATTTCCAGTTTTTGGTCATCATCTGGATAAGGGGGGGCCGTCCGAAGCGTCTCTCCTGTTGACAGTTTACTAACTATTCAACGAATGATTTTAACTCGTAGAGTGCCGGGGTCGCTCTGCCCGTCTCGTGGTCCCACAGGCCGGCGTTATACCAGGCGTCATTGACGTGAAGCGTGCTCCAATGGCTGCCGCCAAGGCCATACTCGTTGGCCTCGGGGAACCACCAGAAGAGGCCTTTCAACCTACTATAGGGTTTGAGCCGGGCTATAAGGTCGGCCGTGAACTTGCGCTGTCCCTCGTAGGTAATGGGCCATGTTGACGACAGGTCGTAGTCGCCCGATATCGCGTAGTGATAGCAATAGCCAGTCTCGACGATCATGATGTCCTTATCCTGGTACTGGTTGGAAAGATTGTTGAGCGCGTTGGCCAACACCGCCAGTGACCCATGATAATAAGGATAATAACTCAGGCCGATGATATCATAGTCCACAGCCTTGTCCCGCATCTGGGTATAGAAATTGAACAGGATGCTGGGCTTGGCGACACGCTCGGTGTGCAGGATAATCTTGGCACGAGGACACTCCTCCCGGCAAGCCCTCCCAGCAGCCTTCAGCAGATTGGTGAAACGTTCCCAATTCTCCTCATTGCCACTATAACATTTCTTGAGATTGGCCGATGGCGTCCCTACCGGTCCCCACAGCATTCCGTAACTGATCTCATTGCCCGTCTGGATATAGTCAGGGGTGGCACCTGCCGCCTTGAGTTCGCGCAGGCAGTCGCGCGTGTATTCATACACCCGCTGGGTCAACGCCTCGTCATCGAGGCCGGCCCACTCTGCCGGGGTATATTGCTTCACGGGGTCGGCCCAACTGTCGCTATAGTGAAAATCGAGCATGAACTTCATTCCAGCCTCCTTGATGCGCCGGCCGAGCACCTTGACGGTGTCCAGATTCTGAATCACACCTTGGCCCTTGTCGGTTGTCGAAGCATTGGCAGGATTGACAAACAGGCGCACCCTTGCGGCGTTCCATCCCTGCTGCTTGACCCATGTGATGACATCGTTGATGACAGCGCCATTGATGTCATAGTAATGGGCGTTGGTGATGCCGTAGCGCTGAGCAGCCATCCGCTGGTGGGCCTCATACTTGGTAAGCATTGAGATATCTCCGCCGACGACTGGCCCATTATCATCGACAATGCCGCCTCCCAGGATGATATTGATCACTTCATTCACATCCATGATATTGACCTCGCCGTCGCCATTGACATCATCGCGCACAGTGGCCGACCCCGAGAAAATATCATTTACGATCGCATTCACGTCGGCGATGTTCACCTCGCCTTCTCCTGTAACATCGCCATACACACTGGCAGCATTGACACTGAACGCCGTCAGTGCCAATGCCATGCAGAAGCCTCTTAAGATTCCTTTCATGCTGTCTTCTTCTTCAATCCTCCTGTGTTGTTCTTTACTGATTGAGAATGATGTCAATCACTGCATTCACATCAATGATATTGATTTCGCCGTCACCGTTCACATCGGCCATCGCGTTGCCCGATCCAGCGAAGATGATGTTGATAATCGCGTTGATGTCGGCGATATTCACTTCCTTATCTCCAGTGACATCACCCACAACGGCGGTGATATAGGGCAGGTAGGTGTCGGTAACATCCTTGACGGTATATTTGTTGGTCTGGGACGTGACCTCAAAGAATGATGTCTTGCTCACGCCCGTCACGTCCTCGGTCTGATGGCTGCCGGCAGTGCTGCCTCCCTGGTTGAACACAAAGTTCATGTAGTAATCCTTGGAGGTGATTTGATAGGTGCAGTAATAGAACTTCACGCCATTGACCATGGTGGTGTTGGTTATCGTCTGGCCGGGCCAGTTGCCGTTGAACTGCTTGTCCGAACTGTCCCAAGTGTAGAAATTGACCATGGGCCAGTTGTTGGGGGCGGCAGTCGGATCCTTGAGATAGACCGTGATCTCGTAAGGCTCAAAGCCGCTGCTGTCAACCTCATAGTTGCGTGTAATCACACCACTCACGGTGCCGCCAATCAACAGGCCCACCTTGAGGGTAGCGCTAGCGCTGAGGGTGATGGTTGAGCCATCGGCAACACGGGTGCCATTGCTGGCAGTGGGGGTGGTGCCATCGAGCGTATAGACGAGTTGGGCGCCGTCGGTCTGGCTCACGGCCGTCAACGTCACATCAATCTTGCTGCCATAGACGCCGCTGGGCTTGCTCGCCCAGGCTGTCTCGGTGGTCTTGCTCAACGCCAACCGGTAGTTGGTACCACTGGCCACAACGACATAGGTCGCCGGTATCGAATAGGCCGTTGAACCCATAGCGGCAAGCACCGCGCCACGGTCGCCGACGGTGCGCTGGACGTAGTAGTTGGAACTCTCGTTCTTGGACATGTTGTAGGTCGTGCTCGTGTTGGTGATGCCGGCGAGTTGACGCACATAGATCATCTGCTTGATGCTTTCCTTGTAATCGAGCCAATGCTTGAGGAAGATGCAGGGAGTGCCCGGCATGGCAAGCAGATAGGCGTTAGCGGCCTCGATGTTGGTCTTGATGGGATCCTGGGGGGCCGAGGCGCTGCGGTACTCTGTGTCGTGATTCTCGACAAAGGTGACTGCATAGCGCTTGTAGTTGGTGGCCAGATTCAGGCCCTTGTCGCTGCCCGACAGGTTGGTCCACTTGTTATTGTTGGCCGCATCGCGGATGGTGTAGCGGAAGGGGAAGTCAAATGCCGCGCTCTGCACCACGCCATCGACCTTGGTGCCGTCGATCCAGTTCCTCACGCTGGGCAGGTAGCCGTCCCAGTACTCTCCGACCGAGAACTCGGGATTGGCCGTCGAGTTGTACATGCCCGTGAAGGAAGCGGCATAGCCCTTGGTCATATCATAACGGAAGCCGACATAGCCCAGGTCATTGAGCAGCATGTCAAGATAGGCCTTGACGTTGTTCTGCACGTTCTCGCTGCGGTGATCCAGGTCACGCATGCCACCCCAGTCCTCGCCAGTGTCGTTATTATTGCTGAGCGAGTAGCCGTTGGTGTTGGCCCAGGTGAGCGTCGCTCCGCCATCATCGTTCTTGCAGATGTCGGTGGACTTTAACTGATAGGTCACGCCCTTATAGGTCTCGGCGGGAAAATCGACCCAGTTGGAGACGTTCTTGCGGTGGTTGATCACGACATCGGCGATGGTACCGATGCCCTTGCTCTTAAACGTGTTGATCATCGAACGCAACTGTGTCTCGTTGCCAAACGAACTGTTGTAGTTGGTGAACCAGTACAGGTCATCATAGCCCATTGACGTGCCACCGCCACAAGAGGCACTCTGCGGCACCCAGATGAGTTTGAAGAACTCGGCAAATTCATCGGCCTGGCTCTCGAGCTCAATCCAGCGGGAGTCACGGTAGGAATCCCAGTAGAAGCCCTGCAACATCACGCCCGAGTAGGCACTGGGCCATCCTTGCGCCATCATCAGCAATGGCAACATCACAACAAGTGCTGTGGTAAAGAATTTTTTCATTGTCAGAATAGTTTTAGTGGTTATATTTCCCACAAATATAGCAATTTATCCTCAGTCATGACCATGAAAGGTAAAAATGTGCCGTTTTTTTTTGAGTGCAATCGTTTGCAGCCACAGTGAGCAGCCATCACGACAGCGGGGACGCGCCTCGAGTGGCACGTCCCCGCCGGGAATGGTCATTCAGGTCAGTAACGGCGTGTTACTGAGAGATGAAGTAGTACTTGCCCAGGATGTCGTTGAAGACAACGGTATAGGTACCGGCGTCCACGGTAATGTTGGCACCGTTAGCCACACCATTACCCACGGGGAAGGTGTTGCCACCCCAGTTAACAGCCCAGCCGCCATCGGCAGCAAACTTGAGCGTGGTGTTGTCATAGGTCACATCCTTCAAGATCCAGTCGTGGTTCTCGACGACAGTGTTCATGGGAGTCATCAGATTGCCGCCAGGATTCCAGTCCTGATAGTCGCCAGGCATACCGATCATCGAATATACACTCACGGCGCCATCATAGGGCTCAATGGTCAGCGTCTCGGCGCTCATGTCATAGGTCAGCACATAGTAACCGTCGGCAGGAACCTCGATGTTACTACTGCCACCGTCGTTCTTGACAGTCACGCCAGCCGTCATACCCCACTGCTCGTCCCAACTGCCAGGAGTGTGGATGAGTTTGAAGCCCTGGCCTGCGGGGAAGTAGCCCACATAGGTCAAAACGGTGAAGTTATCGGGCTCGGTGACATACATGGGGATGAGAGCGGTGCCAATGTTGGCGGGATCGTTGCCCCACGAGCCATCACCGACGCACGAGCCAACCAGATACCACAAGTCGGGCTTGGCGATGGGCTCCAACACAACCTTTACGGCAAACTTGTCGCTAGTGATGGTGTTAGTAGTAGTGCCGTTGGTCATAGCGGTCTTGACCTGGGCCTCGAGTTCACGCACCTCGGGAGCCTTGCCATACTGCGAGATGACGAACTGCTTGAGTTCCTCGGCTTTCATCGTACCGTCGGCCTTGAGGACAAACGACGTTCCGTTCAGGATGATGACGGGCTCGGGCACGTAATTCGTGTCACTGCTGGTGGGCAGATTGAGGTCACACACCTTGACCCACTCCACGCTTTCAGGAATCTGGGCAAAGTCAATCAGGTCAACACCGGCCACCGAGCCGTTGCCGAAGGTGATCACCTCACCTTGAGGATTGCTCTGGGGCTCGGCCCAGTCCTTGAAATCCTCGGTGCAACTTGTCAGCAACAGCGCGGTTGCTGCAATATATAAAAACTTCTTCATTTTCATTTTTCAGTTTCAAGTTGTAAGTTTTAAGTTGTAAGCACTATTACTATCTCCCAAAAAAACAGTAGGGCTAAAGTATTATTACTTAAAACTAAAACTTAAAACTTACAACTAAGGTTATTAATTACTGTACCGCAACAAAGTTGTAGGTACCCATAATGTCATTGAAGTACACATGGTAGGTGCCAGCAGGAACGGGGATGTCGGGACCGCCCTGAGTACCCAGGCCGTGGGGGAATCCGGTGCCACCCCAGTTTACATCCCAACTGTTGTCGGCAGCAAACTTGAGGGTCGTCTCCTCGTAGGTCACATTCTTCAGGTACCAGTCGTGGTTCTCGACGACGGTGCTCATGGGATTCATCAGGTCAGAACCCGTATCCCAGCCCTGATAATTACCAGGCATGGCAATCTGAGTGTAAACGCCCACAGCCAGGACGTAAGGCTCGATGGTGAGTTCGTCGGTAGCGGTGTTCAGGTGGATCATGTAGTAACCATCGGCAGGAACCTCGATGTTACCGCTGCCACCGTCGTTCTTGACGTAGCCGGCATCGCCCTGACCCCACTGAGCGTCCCATGAACCAGGAACCTGGATGAGTTTGAAGCCCTGACCGGCGGGGAAGTAACCCACATACTGGATTTCACCGGGTACTACGCTGCCATCATCTTTATAAACAGGATACATCGGGATGATGGATACACCCACGTTATCCACGCCAGTGTTGCCCCATGAGCCGTCACCGATGCAAGCACCGATGAGGTACCACAACTGAATCTCATCGCTCACCTCGGTGCTGAGGTCAACATAGTAGGGGTTCACGTCGAGGCTGACAACGTTGGAGTAAACCTTCTGTGCACCTGCGGTAACAGCACTGCAGCGCACATACACGGTCTGCTTCTCGGGGACGTTGCCTTCTTCCCACATGGCAATCTTGTTAAGTGCCTTGTTGAGTTCCTCGGCAAGCATGTTGCCACTGCAACTTGCATACACCGTCTTGATGGTAGCATAGTTGGCAACCACAGTACCAGTAGTATCGGCATCAGCATCGGCGGTCGATACGGTCCACTCGTTGGAGGGAGAAACCTCGAGTTGATACTCGCAAGCGGCAGGCCAGCCACCAAAGTTGGGCTGTGACCAGGCAAAGGGGATACCCGTCGAAGCGGCCAGGTCAACCAGCGTGTTCACGGGATTGTTGAGCGTGAACGAGGTGGGCTGCACCAGCGTGGGGTTGGAATCACGATCTTCCTCACAGGCCGTGAACATGAGTGTCATGCCCAGCAGCACCAGTGATGATAATAATATCTTTTTCATGTTCTTTATTGTCATTTAATAATGTTAGACATTGATATCCGATCAATAGCCGGGATTCTGTTGCAACTTGGAGTTAGCAATCAGGTCATCGGTCGGGATAGCAAACACATTGCGGAATGCCTCGAAGTCGCGACCGGCATAGACGCCACCCTTCCATTGCCACTGGTAGTCGGTGTTGCCACCAAACTTGCCAAAGCGGATCAGATCGACACGGCGACGGCCCTCGAAGTAGAACTCACGGCCCCACTCGTCCAGAATCTGGTCGAGGGTGTAACGGTTGCGCAGCAGAGCGTGTGCACGGCCACGGATGGCATTGATGGCAGCCACGGCCTCGGGAGGAGCCACATTGCCGTTCTGGCGGGTCAGTGCCTCGGCATAGGTCAGGTAAGCCTCAGCCACACGCATGTAGAACAGGTGGGAGTCGGCGAAGGTGATGTCGCTACCCTTGCTGCCGTCACACTTGAAGTTGTTAAACTTGGCGATAGCATAGCCATACTTGAAGTTGGACTCGTCCTCCACGTTGAGGTGACGGCCCTCGGTCTCAAACAGGGCGCGGTCGTCCTCGGCAGCCATGGTCAGCACATAGGCATGACCCTCGGGAGCATCATCGTTGGGGAAGAACAGACGGATCAACTCGGGACGAGCGCGGTTACCGCCCCATGCACTGTTGTTGTACAGGCCATTGACCTCGGTCTCGTCATACTGATTGGGGTGCATATCGGCATCGGCGGTCGAGCAGATCAGGAAGTTGGAACCGCCCCACGAGGTGGTGCGCAGACCATCCTGGATAACAGGGAAGATAGCCTCATAGGCAGCATCGGTCTTGCTGTTGTCGCCCATGAACAGCATCTGGTAGGCGCTGTACTCGCGGTAAACGCCATCAATGCCATTGCCGGCATAGCCGGTGGTGAACAGTTTGTAGTTGGAGTCCATCACCTTCTTGGCATAGGTTTCGGCATCTTTCCAGCGCGGAGTACCGGTATAGACCTCGCTATTCAGGTACAGACGGGCAAGCAGCATCCAGGCGGCAGCCTTGTCGATGCGGCCATAGCCAGCCTCGCCATACTTCTTGGGTTTCGGGTCATTGAGGACAGTAGCGTTGTCGCTGTCATCCTCGCCAACGATGGCCTTGAGTTCCTTCTCGATGAACTCGCACACCTGTGCACGGCTGTACTGCTCGGGGTTGTCACCCGAGATGGTGGTGGCAAAGGGGATATTGCCAAAGGCATCGGTCAACAGGTAGAACTGGAAGGCGCGCAGGAAGCGAACCTCGGCAGTCATCGTGGCGTCATAATCAGCAAATTCACTCAGATACTGGTTGCAGAAGGTGATACCGATACACAGACCATAGTAGTAACCGCGCAGCATCGGGTGGCTGGCGTCATAGGTGTTGTGGCAATAGGAGGGGATACCCTCATCACCCCAACCGCAGATGGCCTCATCGGTCGTCAACTCGTTAGAGTTCCACATCTGGCGGTATTTGTGCTGGAAACCGCCATCGAGTCCGTCAACGTCAACATTGTCGTCACCACCGTTGTTACCCGAGGTAGCGAAGACCGAATAGCACTTGTTGAACAACTGCTCGGGAGTGACATCGCTCTGCAACGAGGGGTCGATGGGCTCCACATCCAGGTCGTTGATACAGGAGGTCAGTCCGCCACCCATCATCAGCACCACAGCAGCACTCAATATATATTTGAAAAACTTATTCATTGTGTTCAATCTAATTATAAATTAGTATAATGTGTCGGCGCAATTAGAAGTTCAGGCTCAGACCCAGGATGAACGAGATGGGACGGGGGAAGATGTCACCGCCGATGCCACCGAATACCTCGGGATCGATGCCGTCATACTTAGTGATGCAGAATACGTTGGAGACGCTACCATAGATGCGTCCGCCAATGCCGTTGTAACTACCGCGCTTCAGCAGGTTGTTGAAACTGTAACCCAGGGTGATGTTGTCACACTTGAGGAACGATGCGTTCTGTACCCAGTAGTCGCTGAAGTTAGCGTGGTTGTTATAGGTTTGCCAGCCCATCTCCACCGAAGAGCGGGGACGGTTGTTCAAGTAGAAGGCACCCACCTCCTCAAACACGGCTGCAGTGCTCACGTTGTGATAACCCTGCATCACGTTGTTGAACAGGTAATTGCCGATGCTGGCACGCAGGCTGAAGCCCAGATCCCAGTTCTTCCAGTCGAGGCGGGATGCCAGACCCATGGTCACGGGAGCCCAAGGCGACTTGTACAGGTACTTGTCGGCGTCGCTGATCACACCGTCACCGTTGCGGTCTACCACCTGGCCCTCGATGGGCTTGCCATCCTGGCCATAGACCTGCTGGTAAACATAGAAACTGTTAGAGGGATGACCCACGACGTGAGCCTGGGCATTACCGTTGATGCCGATGCTACCAGTGGTCACGAAGTAATCGGGATCGTCACTGATGAGTTCGGTAATCTTGTTGCTGTTGTAGGTCAAGTTATAGTCGATGGTCCACAACAGGTCGTTGGTGCTGATGGCCTTCCAGTTCAACGAGAACTCGATACCGGTGTTGCGCAGCGAACCAATGTTCTTGTAGAACGCGTTCTTGAAGTTGGTCATAGCCGAGAAGGTGGCCCAGTTCAGCAGATCGGTGGTCTTGCGATAATACCAGTCGATGCTACCGCTCAGGCGCTGGTTCATGATACCCCAGTCCAGACCGATGTTGGTCGTCGTGGTGGTCTCCCACTTCAACTCGGGGTTATAGACGTTGGGCCTAGCCTTGGTGCCGTCACCAGAGATATCATAGTATGAACCCTGGCTACCGTTGCTCATCACGTAGGTGGCAAAGTAGTTGTAGTCGCCGATGCCTTCCTGCTGACCGGTCTTACCCCAACCGAGGCGCAACTTCAGGTCGCTGAAGGGGCCATCCTTCAAGAAGGCCTCCTCATTGATCTTCCATGCCAAGGCTGCAGAGGGGAACAGTGCCCAGTGCTTCTTGAAACGAGAAGAACCGTCATAACGCATGGTGAAGGTCAACAAGTAGCGGTTATCATAGGAGTAGTTGGCGCGGCCAAAGAACGATACCAGGTAGTTCTCGGTGCGGTAACCCAGACCATTCTGCTGATAATAAGCGCCCTCGCCACGGATAGCGCCAGCCTTGCTGTCGCCCACATTGTAGGTGGCACCAGGAACCCACAGGCCAGGGGTTACAACGAGTGCACCAGGAATGTCCCTGTCGGCGTCGGTGAAGAAGAGTGCCGAGTTGGTGGGATAGGTACCCCACGACTCGTTGTACTCCTTGCGCCAGTTGTGCTGCCACTCGTAACCGGCCATGATGTCGAAGTGGTGCTTGTCGTTGAAGTCTTTGTAATACTGGGCATAGGTGCTCAACTGCAGGTTCTCCTTGCTCTGGGTGTACCAACTGTTGTTGCCCCAGTAGTTGGAGGTGTTGGAGATATTGGCACTGATGTTGTGGCCATTACCGCCAGTGAAGTCACCACCCAGGGTGAGGTGCAGTCTCAGGTCCTCAAAGCCGTGGATCTTATAGTCGATCTCAGCAGTACCGATAAACGAGTGGGTCTTACCACTGTTGTCATGGTTGTCGAGCATAGCCACGGGGTTGTAAGGTGCGTTGGTGTTCTTGGTGTAGGGCCAAGCACTGTCCGAGCCATTAGGCTGGAGCCACTCAAAGTAGCCACCCACGCCGTTATACTTTTCATCGCTGCTGTAGATGGGCTGAGTCGGGTCCATGCGCACTGCATTACCCACGGCGCCGGTGTCGGCCCAGCGAGACTTGGTCCACGCCAACTTACCGCTGAGGTTCATCGTCAGGTGATCATCAAAGAACGAGGGGTTCAGGTTCAAGGCCACGGTGTAACGCTTGTAGTCCGAGGTCTTGAGGATACCCTGCTGGTCGGTAAAGCCCAGCGACAAGCGATAAGGCAGGATCTGGCCCACCGAGCCGGCCACGGTCAGGTTGTGGTCGTGGCTGAAGGCCGTGCGGTAGATCTCCTTCTGCCAGTCGGTGTTGGCATTGCCAAGCAGCGACAGGGCGTTCTGCTCACGGGTGTTACCAGCGAAAATCTCCTTCACGAAGTCACGGTACTCGTCACCGCTCATCACGTCGATGGTCTTTTTCTTCATGCTCCAGGTCACACTACCGTTGTAGGAAACGGTGGGGCGCTGGCCGCGACGACCCTTCTTGGTGGTGATGATGATGACACCGTTAGAACCACGGCTACCGTAGATGGCGGTGGCCGAAGCGTCCTTCAGCACGTTGAAACTCTCGATGTCCTGGGGGTTAACCAGCGACAGGGGGTTGGACAGGCCGCTCACGCCATTGTTATCCATGGCGATACCGTCGATCACGATCAAGGGGTTGTTGCTGGCGTTCAGTGACGAACCACCGCGGATGCGGATGTTGGCACCGCCACCGGGCTCACCGCCGTTGCTGGTCACGCTCACACCGGCGACCTTGCCGCCGAGCATGTCCTGGGCGCTGACAACGACACCCTTGTTCTTGGCGTCGGGCTTGAGGGCCGTTACCGAACCGGTCAAGTCGTTCTTTTTCACGACGCCATAACCGATGACCACCAGATTCTCAAGCATCTGGGTGCTCTCGGCAAGAGTAATAACCATGTCACTGGCTGCGGTGACCTCGTGGGTCTCGTAGCCGATAGACGAAATCTGGAGCTTGGCGCCCTCTGGCACGCCGTCGAGGGTAAAGAGACCGTCAAAGTCGGTCACAGTTCCCTGCTGAGTGCCGACGACACGAACACTCGCGCCGATAACGGGCTCGCCGGTAGCATCCTTCACAATGCCATTCACAGTAATCTGTGCATAGGCTCCCAGTGACAGGAACAGTCCCATCACGAGGGTTAGAATCCTAAACGGAATTCTGATGTTTACCTGCTTCATTTTAAATTTTTTAAAGTTAATATTATGTTGGTAATCAATAATTTATTATTCTCCAATGATAACGACTGGCAAGCAAAGGCACAATGACCTCTCGTTCTTGATGGCCGCTCGAAGGCAATTAAAACTTGGCAAAAATAGGAATATTAAAGATATTTGTCTTTTTATATAATGTTAAATTTTTAATTAAATAAATGCAATCGTTTGCGTAATCCAATTTATCATTGTACCTTCGCACCAGATTGCAGATTGATTGCGGTCATATCATCAACATTAACCAACTCAAGTAAAAAGTTACAAGAAAATGGATGATAATCAGCACTTGACAATGAAGGATATCGCCCGCGAGTTGGGCGTATCGGTTGCCACAGTATCCAGGGCGCTGAGCGACAGTCCCAGCATCTCGAAGGAGCGCCGCCAGGCCATACAACAGTTTGCGCGCGAGCACAACTATTTTCCCAACGTCATCGCCGAGCAACTGCGCCACAGCCGCCGCAACCCGTCACGGGCCATCGGCGTGATTGTTCCCGAACTAGTACACTACTACTTCTCCTCGATCCTCGACGGCATTGAGAGTGAAGCCTCGGCGCGCGGCTACCACCTGATTGTGGCCAAGAGCAACGAGAGTTATGACCGCGAAGTGCAGATCTGCGAATCGATGCTCAAGAACAAGGTGTGCGGCATCATCGTCTCCCAGGCCAAGGACACCGAGCGCTATGACCATTTCCAGCACCTCGAGGCAGCCGGTGTGCCGCTGGTTTTCTATGACCGCATCTGTCCGGCCCTGAATGCCAGCCGCGTGGTTGTGGATGACTACATGGGCACGCTCAATGCCGTGTCCCACATGATTGCCACGGGTTGCAAGCGCATTGCCTTCTATGGCGCGCCGATGAGCATGGAGATTGCCAAGAACCGCTTCAACGGCTACCGCGATGCCCTCTACAAGAACGGGCTGACGCTCGACGACTCGCTGGTGCGCATCTGTGACAACCGCGCCGACGCCGAGCGCATCACGCCGGCCATGATGCGCATGGAGGGACGCCCCGACGCCTTCTTTGCGGTCAACGACGAGACGGCCATCGGCATCCTGTCGGTCGTCAAGCGGCTGGGATTCAGCATCCCCGACGAGGTGAGCATCTGCGGCTTCACCAACGGCTTCCGCGCCACGGTGTGCGACCCGATGCTGACTACGGTCGAGCAGCGAGGCACCCAGGTGGGCAAAGAGGCGGCCGACATCCTCATCGGCCTGGTTGAGGGCATCCTGCCCCGCGACCACGCCGAGAAACGCATCGTCAAGACCCGCCTCGTCGTCCGCGGCACCACCCGCCACCCCTAACCCCAACTTGCCCTCACACCGACTCACTGAAAATAAGGAAAACAATAAATACAATAAATACAAATATTCGACTGGAAATGATTGATTTAGAAAAACTAAAAAATCACATCTTTGACATAATTGGAGCCTTGTATGAAGTTCACACGGAATTAGGGCCAGGCCTTAACGAATACTGCTATCAAGAAGGGCTACGTATGCAACTGGAAGAACAAGGTATCCAATATCAAAAGGAACTGACTGTTCGCCCCACTTACCATGGCAAAGAAATGGAAGCGGTGTATCGAGTAGATTTCTTGTGCAAGGGAGACACTGTCGTTGAGTGCAAGTCTGTTGATGAACTGAATGGAGACATGAGAGCGCAATTGTATAACTATATGCGCCTGCTCAAGTGCCCTTGCGGTATCATTGTTAACTTCGCTGGAAAAAAGGCCGAAGTTGAAAGATATTTCTATGACGAAAAGACACATAACATCTTGACAGTTGACGGACGCAGCGTTCATCGATATCGTCAATAATCATTGTACTTATTGTATTTATTGTTTTCCTTTTAGAATTAGAACCAAACGTTAACAATAGACACTATGATAGAGAGAATGAAGAGAATTTTTGTTCTTGTGATGGCTGCGGTGGCGCTGTGCGCCAGCGGCCAGGTGGACAGGCCCAAGTTGATCGTGGGTCTCGTTGTGGACCAGATGAGGTGGGACTACCTCTATAATTACCAGTGGGGCGAGGACGGCTTCAAGACCCTGCTGCGGGATGGATACCGGTGCAACAACACCATCATCGACTATGTGCCCACGGTGACCGCCGCCGGACACGCGAGCATCTACTCGGGCACGACTCCCGCCTTTCACGGCATTGTGGGCAACAACTTCATGGTCAACGGCAAGAGCGTGACCAGTGTGCAGGACGATAGCGAGCGCGGCGTGGGCGGCAACGACAAGACCCGCGGCAAGTCGCCCCGCAACCTGGTTACCACCAACCTGGCCGACCAGTTGCTGCTGGCCACCGACTTCCAGAGCCGCACCGTGGGCATCGCCCTCAAGGACCGCGCCGCCATCCTGCCCGCGGGCCATCGCCCGGTAGGGGCCTACTGGTATGACAAGGGCAGCCAGTCGTTTGTCACCAGCACCTATTACCGCGACAAGTTGCCCAAGTGGGTAAGTGAGTTCAACAAGTCACATCGCAAGGAACTCGCCATGGATCTGAACAACATGCCGATGGGGACAACGATGACCTTTGCCATGGCCGAGCAAGCCCTCATCAACGAGGGGCTGGGACAGGACGACATGACCGACCTGCTCGCCATCAGCGTCTCCAACACCGACATGTGTGCCCACTACTACGGCACCCATTCGCCCAAGGTTGACTCGATCTACTACCAGTTGGACCGCGAGATTGCCCATTTCATCCAGGTGCTGGATCAGCACGTCGGCCGCGGCAACTACCTGCTCTTCCTGAGCGCCGACCACGGTGGCACCCACAGTTATCCCCGCATGACGGCCCACGGCCTGCCCAGTGCCTGCTGGCACAACCCCGACGCCCTCGTTGCGGCCAACGGCCTGCTCGAGAAACAATATGGAGTGAAAAACCTCATCAAGGCCGAAATGGAATATCCCTTCTATATCAACAAGGAGGCCATCGAGAGCGCCCGCCTCGACTATGACGAGGTGATGCAGGCCGCCTGCCAGGCACTGGAGCAGCCCGAGGAGATCCAGTGGGCCATCGACATGTCGCGCATCGACACCTATCCCATCCCCACCATCCTCAAGGAGCGCATCAAACTCGGATACTTCCCCGAACGCAGCGGCGAGATCTACGTCGTGCCCCGCACCGGAGTGTATGCCGGCAAGACCGAGTGGGACGGTTCCAACCACGGCACGTGGAGCCAGAGCGACTCCCACATCCCCTTGATTTTCATGGGTTGGCACGTCACCCCCGGCGAGACTTCGCGCCTGACCCACATGACCGACATCGCCGCCACCATCTGCGCCATGCTCCACATCCAGGCCCCCAACGGCTGCATCGGCACCCCCATCCTCGAGTAAGCAGGCAATAGTTTGAGTTAGAATTTTCTCAAACACAAACAACTTATTGATAATAACCACAATACAAAAGAGTGCCGACGCGAAGTTCGCATCGGCACTCTTTCATAAAGAATCACTAACCGGCCGCAGAGCATTTATTACATATAAAAACAAAAAAAGTGATTGCAAGCGCTATCCAACCGATTATCGTAAAACATCCCTCAAAATCCTCTTGACTCATACTTATCCTGAACAGTTTAACGATACCCAAGAGAATAATGGCTCCTATTACAATCAAGAAAATAGTGCCAAAAATCGAACCGAAAAAAATGTCCATAGTTCAATTACGAATTATTCTGACTTGGAGAAAATGGTTATTCGTTAGCAACAAGGGCCAGCCATCGCATGTCACTGGCCCTGTACAAAATTCTCTTGAAAACAAATCAGAAGATGCCTAGTGTTTTCTTTCTCACTACAGGATCGTTCTGGGATGCGTTCATTATGGCTGCGCCCTTGAGCGTTTCCTCATTAGCAGGACGGAAATTCTTGTAAGTTGCGGGATATCCCGAGACAGTGACTTCCTTCACGTTTTTCTTGCCTGACTTTTTCAGCGTGTACTGCATTTCCATCAGGACGTCACCTCCGCCATTGACTTCAAGGGCCTTGCGGACTGCTGTGTTAATCACATTTGCCTCACCGCCACGATTCACATCATCAGTTGGCCGGTAGGTGTAAGTAATCTTGCTGGGAGAAACCGCAAGGTCGGCAAAGGTCGCGGTGATTGCCGCCGAACTGAAATGTTCAGTCCTTGCCGTACTAATGGTTGTTGTGCACGAGGCCATGCCCAGCATAGCCGCCAGCGAGAGAAGAATAAAGATTTTTCTTTCCATAATATTACATTTAGTGATCCCCAACAACTAGTTGTTTTACAGGCCATTCCGGGAATCATTTAAAACAGCCGCAACTCATTTATTATTTTCTCATTGCAAAATTATGGATAATAGGTCAAATCGGGCTTCCGGGCTCGTAGTGCATCATTCCACAGTTGTGTAGAATCATTTTCGACGTCATCGCTATCGTCTTGACAATAAAGGGAAAAGAAGTTGCGGTGCAGGATGATGCTGATGCGCTCGAGCAGGCGTGTGTCGATGCCCTGGCGCTTGAAGATGTTGTACACATTGGTGCGGTCACAGTGCAGTTTGTCGGCGAGCCAGGTCACCCCGCGCTCCTGACGCTGCAACTCCGCCTTGATTTCTTTGCCGATGTGTATTGCCATTGCCTTGTAACCGCCCCTCTCGATGGAGCGTCTTCTTGAATCAAAAATAATCCCCCTCTTGAGATGTGATGAGTACAAGAGGGGGACTCTTGCATTGCCGGAGCGGCGTTGTATTGATTCTCTATTCCCTGTAATCAACCGCGGCGCCGGCCCCCCAATATTTTTAGTGGGGGAATAATTAATCCTTAAATATAACCGCGATTTAGAACGTAGAAGTAGGTATAGGCGGCTCACGCGGGTATCTAAAAGTCCTCTGGTTCCTTGGGCACTCTCTCATGCTAGTCCTCCGTACTTGTTAGGAATTATTGTTTAGATGATTATCTTGACACTATCGCCAAGCGAGCCGTGGGTCACACGTCTCACTTGGCATTGCAAAATTACTGCTATTTGCAATCGGTAGTCCCCGATGGCTATTGCAGATAATGCTACACATGTGTAGAATCATTTTCGGCTCCACCGATTGCATCACAGCAATAGAGTGTAAAGAAGTTGCGATGCAGCACGGCACCGACACGTTGCAGCAGTATCGTGTCGATTCCCTCGCGCTTGAAAATGTTATAAACGTTAGTACGGTCACAGTGGAGGCGCTGGGCCAACCACGTCGCGCCGCGCCCTTGCCGGCGCAGTTCAGTCTCAATTTCTTTCCCGATGTGAATCATCATAGTCGTCCTAATCTCTTGCAGCAGTTTCCTGCTGCAACTTGGTTAATATTTCACTAGCATGAGAACAAAAAAAATTCTCTCCAGTCAGTCTTGATTCTCAATCTCACAATATCCGGAACCCCGCGCGCGAGGTTCCGATTATTATATCCATCGAAAAATCGCTACGCGTAAGGGCATAATTCTCCCTTAATTCCAAATATTTTGCTTATTAAGATTGAAAATCAGACTCTTAAAAAGAACTCTGATTTCATACTAACAAAATATTTTGTCCAAACTTAGTCAGGTGGACGATAGATAATATTCATTTTCTTCGAGATATTAATGAAGTTCATAATGCCAATTAATCAATGCCCGAACAATCGAGCATTGCAAAGATACTTCTATCTTTACAGAATCACAAACGACAAGCGTAGAAAAAATTTCCACAATCCACGCATCACCGCAAAAAAACGTCTACTACATCACTATATTAAGGAGAAAATTGTAACTTTGCGGGTTAGTTGACCAAACGATAATCAATACAAACCCGATAATATAATGAGTAGAGAGACTTTTCCTCACCTTGAGGCGCTGCGCGACGAGATGCGCCGCCCGGCAGCGATCACATCCGCCTCCTGCTCATCAAGGGACGCGTGATGAAGACGAGAGATATCAATAGCATTGAATCATCCAGGCTGTCGTTATCGCAGGACTACAAGTCACTGTATAACGACACTTGCACCATCATCGAGGATACACGGGCGCAAGCCTATCGTGCAATCAGCGTATCACTCACGATTCGCAACTGGCTGCTGGGAGAGCGCATCGCTAGAGAAAATCTTGACGGAGCACAAAGAGCCGAATACGGCAAGAGTATCGTGAAGAAATTGGCTAAGGATCTCACCTCTAGATATGGCAAAGGGTTTGATTTCAGCAGCCTATACCAATACATCAAGTTCCACAGATTGTTCCCAAAGATTTTGGACGCAGTGAGTCCAAAATCAAGAATCACTAACGTAGAACAGCATCAATCTGAGATTGTGGACGCAGTGAGTCCAAAATTGTTGCCCTGGACGCATTATCGGGAACTGATACGCGTAGAGAATGAGGATGCAAGGAAATGGTACGAGCAAGAAGCCCTACGCGAGACGTGGAGCACGAGAACGTTGCACCGCAACATCGGTTCGCAATACTATTTCAGATTATTGAAGTCGGCAAACAAAGAAAAGGTCTCGGACGAGATGCACAGGCTGACGGCAGACATGCAACACGACAAACTGGAGTTTATCAAGAATCCTGTCGTTGCCGAATTCCTGGGACTGCAACCCAATGCAGACTTTACCGAGACCGAACTAGAGAGCAGCATCATTGGCCACTTGCAGAAGTTCATCATGGAAATGGGCAAAGGCTTTGCCTTTGTAGCCAGGCAGTCACACGTCCGCACCGACATGGGAGACTTCTATATTGATCTTGTCTTCTACAATTATATCTTGAAATGCTTTTTCCTGATAGACCTCAAGACAGGACAGATTTCACACCAGGACGTAGGGCAAATGGACATGTATGTGAGGATGTTTGACCATCTGAAACGGACCGAGGGAGACAATCCCACCATCGGTCTACTGTTGTGCGAGGACACAAGCAATGACATTGCGCGATACAGCGTCCTGCACGGCAGTGAACAACTTTTTCAAGTGAAGTACATGCCTTATCTACCAACAAAGGAAGAGTTGCGCCGTGAAATTGAAATGCAGAAAGAAATCTTCCGCCAACAGCAGAAGGACAATATAAGAGACACCAATGCGGATTGATATCATCATAACGATAATAACACTAATAAAATAGATAATATAATGAGTAGAGAGACTTTTCCTCACCTTGAGGCGCTGCGCGACGAGATGCGCCGCCTGAATGTCGATGCCGTCATCATTCCCGGCACCGACCCGCACCAGAGTGAATACATCAGCGACCACTGGAAGTTCCGTGACTGGATCAGCGGCTTCACGGGCAGCAACGGCACGGCCGTGGTAACGCTCGACCAGGCCGCCCTGTGGACCGACTCGCGCTACTTCCTGCAGGCCGAGATTGAGTTGGAGGGCAGCGGCTTCGTGATGATGAAGGAGAACATGGGCAATGACCCCACCATCCACGAGTGGCTGCAGCAAGTCCTCGAGGAGGATTCGGTCATCGCCATCGACGGCCGCCTGTATAGCGCCCAGGAGGCAAACAGGCTGGAGCGCTTCTGCGGTGAGAACGGTTTCATGCTCGCTACCGAGTTTTTCCCTGCCGACAGGATCTGGCCCGACCGCCCAGCCCGCCCCAGCGAGCCGGCCTATGTCCACGATGTGCAGTATGCCGGCGAGGAGGCAACCGACAAGATTGAGCGCCTGCTCACCGTGCTCGAGGACAACGAGGCGACCGGCATGCTGGTCACCTCCCTCGATGACATCGCCTGGCTGCTGAACCTGCGCGGCAACGACGTGGCCTTCACCCCGGTAGTCATCGCCTTTGCCTACATTTCCCGCAAGCAGAAGTGCCTCTTTATCGACGACAACAAGATCACCGACGAGGTGCGCCAGCACCTCAAGGCCTGTGACATCAAGGTGCGCGACTATGACGACATCGTCCACTTCCTGGAGCGCGTCAGCGAGCACGAGGTGGTGCTCATCGACCCCAACCGCGTGAGCGACACGCTGGCCAATGCCCTGCAGTGCCAGAAGGTTTACTTCCGCTCCCCCATTGCCGACCTCAAGAGCGTCAAGAACGCCGTGCAGATCGAGGGTTTCCGCCACGCCATGGAGCGCGACGGTGCGGCCCTGGTGCGACTGTTCAAGTGGATTGAGGAGACCGCTCCCAGCGGCACCATCAACGAGGTGGACGTGTGGAACAAGGGCATGGAACTGCGCGCCCAGCAGGACCTGTACCGCGAGGACAGTTTCGCCATGATCTGCGGCTACAAGGAGCATGGCGCCATCGTCCACTATGAGGCCACCGACGAGAGTGCCGCGACGCTGCATGGCGAGGGCATCCTGCTCGTGGACAGCGGCGCACAATACCTGGACGGCACCACCGACATCACCCGCACCATCACCCTGGGCAACCCGACGGCTCAGGAGAAGCACGACTTCACCCTCGTGCTCAAGGGACACTTGGCCCTGCAGCGCGCCAAGTTCCCCGTGGGCACCACGGGTTGTCAACTCGACGTGCTCGCCCGCATGCCGTTGTGGCAAGAGGCTATGACCTATGGCCACGGCACGGGCCACGGCGTGGGTCACTTCCTGGGCTGCCACGAGGGGCCGCAGAGCATCCGCACCAACCTGGTCGACGTCAAGTTGCAGCCTGGCATGATCACCAGCAATGAGCCAGGCCTGTACAAGACCGGCGAGTATGGCATCCGCACCGAGAACCTGCTGCTCACCGTCGAGGCCGAGAAGACCGAGGACTACGGCAACTTCCTCACCTTCGAGCCGTTGACGCTCTACCCCTATGACCTGGAACTCATCGACCGCTCGATGCTCACCAGCGAGGAGGTCGACCAGATCAACGCCTATCACCGCATGGTGCGCGAGCGCATCACCCCGCTCCTCAACGCCGACGAGGCCGCCTGGCTCGCCGCCAAGACCCGCGAGATCAACTGAGAATAATCAAGGAGATGTGTCATAATCCAAATGCCACAAGAATAACCGCCCTGTGGGCGGGAAATTTTTCAAATTTTATTTTAAACTGACATTAAAACAACTCATTACTTTTAATTCAAAAAATTTGATCAATTTCCCGTGCGATAGCACGGTTATATCACCCAGTCGCAATTATGACACACCCTCTAACATTTATCATCTGAAAAACTATACAATGGCTATCATCAAGAAAGTTAGGGGCTATGAGCCCAAGATTGGAGAGAATTGTTTCCTGGCCGACAACGCCGTCGTTGTGGGCGACGTGACCATGGGCAAGGACTGCAGCATCTGGTTTGGAGCCGTGCTGCGCGGCGATGTGAACACCATCACCATCGGCAACCGCGTCAACATCCAGGACAACAGTGTGATTCACACCCTGTATGAGAAATCAGTAACCGAAATCGGCAATGACGTGTCCATCGGCCACAATGTGGTCGTCCATGGAGCCAAAATCGGCGACATGGCCCTCATCGGCATGGGGAGCGTCATCCTCGATCACGCCGAGATTGGCGAGGGTGCCATCATCGCGGCCGGCAGCGTCGTGCTGGGCGGCACCAAGGTAGGCCCCCACGAGTTGTGGGCCGGCAGTCCCGCCAAGTTCAAGAAAATGGTTGACCCCAAGCAAGCCAGCGAGATTAACGTGAAAATCGCCAAGAACTACCTCATGTACTCCACCTGGTACGAGTAAATCCGGGGGCTGTTGCAAAACTCAGCCAGCAAACATGAGATCGCACTGCGCGCGAGAAATTTAAAAAATTATAATAAAATTTTTTTTATTTAATTTTTATACAAATTTTTACATGATTTCTCGGCCGTAAGGCCGATTTTAAAAACTGCGTCGAGTTTTGCAACAGCATCTAGTGTAGTATTAATTTTTATAACCAGAATTCAAGATGAAGAAGCATTACTTATTGACCATCATGGCACTCGTACTGGCCATCATGCCGGCATGGGGTGCCATGTATATGGTCGGCAACGCCCCTTTTGGGGATTGGAACCCCGGCAACGGTGTCGAGATGACGGATCAGGGCAACGGCACCTACACGTTCACGACCAGCATCAGCGGCACCGTGTGGTTTGTCTTTGCCGACGGACAGAGCAGTGACTGGAACATTTTCAATGCCAACTACCGCTACGGCCCGTCGTCGGGCGGCAGCCAGGAGGTAACCGTCGGCAACACCTACAGCACCAGCAAGAGCAACAACAACCACTCCTACAAGTTCACGGGCACGGGCAAGGATTACATTTTCACCTTCAATCTCTCCAGCCTCACATTCAGCATCGCCGAGTACCAGGAGCCCCAGTTGCCCAATCCGTTTGACCTGCCAGCGGGCGACGTCAACGGCGATGGCGAAATCAACATTGCCGATATCACCATGCTGGTGGACATCATGCTGGGTGGATTTGCCAACTATGACACGCGCCATCGCAGTGACGTGAATCATGACAAGGAAATCAACATCACCGACGTCACTGTCCTCGTCGATTACCTGCTGGGCGGCACCCTGCCGCAACGCGTCAAGGAGGGATACGACTATGTGTGGGACGACGAAGCGATCCCCGAGGTGCACCTGAGCGTGAGCCTCGACGAGTGGAACAGGCTGCTGTCGCTCTATGACGCCAATGCCTACACCACACAGTATGTCATGGCGGCGGCCACATTTGTCAAGGACGGGGAGACTACCGTCATCGACAGCGTGGGCCTGCGCCTCAAGGGTAACACCTCGCGCCGCCGTCCCGAGGGTGGGTATGGCCAGATGCACCAGCGCGACAACACCGACTGGCACCATGCCCACTTCGGCGTCAACCTGCGCAAGTATGTCGATGACGATGCCCACACCATCCAGGGCGTGCGCAAGATCCACCTCAAGTGGTTCAAGGACGATCCGGCCTACGTCCGTGAGGTCTTCTGCTACGAACTTTTCAAGCGGGCTGGCGTGTGGACTGCCCTGCGCGACAATTACTGCCGCCTGTGGATTCATGTCGAGGGCGATAGCCGGGAGGCCTACTATGGCGTCTATGAGTTGATGGAGCCCATCGACAAGCGCTACCTCAAGGACAGGAAAGACCGCTTTGGCGCCAGTGACGGCTACCTGTGGAAATGCCGCAATGCCGCAGCAGGCCTCAACAATCCCGGCGGCGACATCTGGTATGACGACGACAGCGACGACCGCCATGCCTACACCCTTGAGACCCAGACCTCGGAGTTTGATAATGCCAAAGCGCAATTAATCGACTTCATGAACAAACTCAGCAACTTGAGCGACAGTGAGTTCTACACATGGATTCAAGAGGTCACCGACGTGGACCTGCTCTTGCGCACCTATGCCGTCAATGTGGCCGTCGGCATGTGGGACGACTACTGGAACAACGCCAACAACTACTACATCTACTTCAACGGCAAGGAGACCTCGGGTTACAAGTTCTTCTTCATCCCCTATGACTACGACAACACGCTGGGCACCAGCCTGCGGTGCGGTGTGCAGGACGATGCGGGCCGCCACAATCCGCTCCAGTGGGGCAACGACAACAACCGCCTCATCGCCCGCATCCTCAAGTTCAGCGACTTCAAGGCCAAGTATGTCCTTTATCTCAAGGAACTCGTCGAGGCCAGGAACGCCTTCATGGACCGCCGCTCGGCCCAAGCGCGCATCCGCGCATGGCAAGAGCGCATCGCCCCCTACATCGACAACGACACGGGCGAGGACACCGTCATCGAGGACAAACCCGCCTCATGGGGCAACCACAGCGAGTACAACCTGCTGGAAACAGGCAGCGACAACTTCTTCAACGCCAAAGCCGCCACCATCAACGCCCTGCCCTAGCCCATTTCCACCAAACAAACCAGTACAACTAAAAAACAACCTGAACAACAGTTGATTACATATGTTGTTCAGGTTGTTTATTAGTTGTTACGGTTGTTTGATGCGAGGCTTTAGGCCAGGCCGAGGTCGAAGTCCTTGAGGAACTGGGTGAAGTTGGGGTTATGTTCCTTGATTTTCTCCACCACCTCGCGGGGGGACAGGATTTTGGGAGTGTCGATGGGCACCTCACTGACCTTGACGTCCAGAGTGAGGCGGTCGTTCTTGACCGTGTCACACAGGAATCGCACCAGGGCTTCCTTGTGCTCCTCGACATTCTTCTGCTCGGTGGGACTGCCCACGGTCATCACCAGGTGCTCGGCATCGGCCCCTTGCTGTGGCATGGCATAGGACATGGTGGTCACCAGTGCCCTCTCATGGGGGTGCTGGGCAATGTATCCCTGCCATGCGGCATGCAACTGCTCGGGCGTGAACGGGTTGGTGCGCTGTTGCACGGTCGCCGCGGGCTGCGCTTGCTGGGCAGTGGGAGCGTTAGGCACGTTCACCATGATGCGGGGCGCGTTTCCCATGCCGCGGGACATGGGCCTGCTAGCCGCGGCCGCTTGAGGGGCGGGACGCGCAGCGGCCTGGGCGGGATGCGGCGGTTGTTCGGCCGGATGCGGAGCCTGGGCGGGAGCGCTGGCAACGGGCGCCTGCTGGGGAGCAGGGCGTGTTGCTGGTGCCTGCTGGGGAGCGGGCTGCTGGGGAGCGGGCTGCTGGGGAGCAATCTTCTGGATTGAGGGCTGGGCGGCCTGCTGGGGCTGCGGAGCGACGAGTTGACAGAGTTTGACAAGCGTCAACTCGACCAGCAACTGCTTGCTGCTGGCATTGCGGTAATTCAGGTCACAGGTGTTGCACAGGTCGAGTGCCCGGTAGAAGAATGCGGGTGCCAACTTGGCGCTCTGTTCTCCATACCGCTGGGCCACCTCGTCGTTCATCTCGAGCAGGCGGCGCGTCTGGGGCGTGCTGGCCACCATCAGGTCGCGCAGGTGCTGTGCCAAGCCGTTGATAAAGAATTGCGAGTCAAAGCCCTTGTCCCTGATTTCCTTGTATATCAACAAGGCCTGCATGACATCCCCGGCAAGGAACGTCTCCACGAGCCTGAAGTAGTAGTCATAGTCGAGCACGTTGAGGTTGTCGAGCGCACTCTGATAGGTGATGTGGCCCTCGGTCGAGGCAGCCACCTGGTCAAAGATGGACAGGGCGTCACGCATGGCGCCGTCGGCCTTCTGGGCGATGACGTTGAGCGCGGCAGGTTCGGCCTCGATGTGCTCCTGCTGGCAGACGTACTGCAACTGCTGCACGATATCGGGCACTGTGATGCGTGCAAAGTCATAGATCTGGCATCGCGACAGGATGGTGGGTATGACCTTCTGCTTCTCGGTAGTGGCAAGGATAAAGATGGCATACTCGGGCGGCTCCTCCAGCGTCTTGAGGAAGGCGTTGAAGGCTGCCTGTGACAGCATGTGCACCTCGTCGATGATGAACACGCGGTAACGGCCCGTCTGCGGCGGGATGCGCACCTGGTCGGTCAGGTCGCGGATGTTGTCCACGCTGTTGTTGGAAGCGGCATCCAGTTCGTTGATGTTGTAGGAACGCTGCTCGTTGAAGGCCTTGCACGACGGGCACTCGTTACAAGCCTCGCCCTCGGGCGTGGGGTGCTCACAGTTGATGGTCTTGGCAAAGATGCGGGCGCAGGTTGTCTTGCCCACACCCCTCGGGCCGCAGAAGAGGTAGGCATGGGCCAACCTGCCACTGGCAATGGCGGTCTTGAGCGTGTGGGTCAACGACTGCTGCCCCACAACGCTGCGAAACGTTGAGGGCCTGTACTTTCTCGCCGATACGATATACTTGTCACTCATTGGATTACAAAAAATGGTCGGTTTGTCTAAACTGCAAAGATACAACAATTCCTCCAACTTTGCCCCGCCCCACCATGAATATTTTCAAGAGAAATGTCAGAAGCGGATGCCAGCCATGACGGTGCAGTCGATGAGGGAACCCAGAAAATGGTGCTGCTCTGATTTATAGCGGTGAATGTCGGCATAACTCTGGAGTCCCATGAAGAATTTCCTGTGATTATACACCACACCCAAGCGGGCCCGCAGGTTCACCGACCAGTCGCTGGCAAGGTCCTCGTGCTGGGTGGCGAGCATGCGGCGATAGCCGGTATAGGGCGCCAGGGTGACGTTGAGCAGCCACTTCTTGCCCAGCACCCAGTTGTAACCATAACCCACCATCACGCAGTAGTCGTTGTACAGGAAACGGGGCAGTTCCTCGCCAGGCGGCAACTGCTCACGGACAAAGTCGGGCAGTTCCTGCACGTTGATCGACATGTCGCGGTGCAGCAGCCTGATGCCGGCAATCAATGAGCCCGCACTGCGGCGCTGGTACTTGGAGAAACAATAGGCGGCAGCCTGGGCATAGCGGCGGTTGTTGAAAATATAGTAGGCACTCATGCCGTAGGACTTGCGCTGAAAACCTCCAAAGTCATGGAACGTCATCTTCTCGCCGCTCACTTTATCCTTTATCAGCACTGTGGCCGGCCTCGTGTTCTCCATATAATAGGCGTCGGCCGAGAAACGGGCGCAGGTAAACGAGAAGTCCAGTTTCTTGGACTTGGTCCCGCCGTGAATCAGGTCACTGATGCCTATGGTAATTCCCATGCTCACCGCCATGAACGACAACTGCACACCCACGTTGGACGTGATATTGCTGTGCATTTCCGCCCATGTGTCGGCAAACGGCTCACCCATGTAAGAATCTATCCAGTTGTTGGAATTCAAGATCAGTTTCCAGTTCTTGCCCGTGCCGACGACATAGGCCGAATCATAACTGTTAAAGGCCTTGTCGCCCCACTTATAAACCCTCCAGGCAAAACGCAGGAATTTGGGATAGTTGATGGTCTTGCCCGTCAAGTCCACCTTGCCGTGCTTCATCGCGCGCCACCAGTAAGTGCCGTCACGCACGGTGTCATAGGGCTCATTCATCTTCTCCTGGATGCGTTCCATGACTTGCTCCTTGATGCGCTGGAACTTGTTGAGGCGCACAGCCGTGTCGGCCACGACAGTATCGGTCGTCACCACCTGGCCCGCAGCCGCCAGCCACCATAGCATCAACAGCAATACTATGTAAAAGCCCTTACCCATTCAACCTGCAAAAATACTCATTTTCCCCGAGATATCCAACATTAGCCTCAAGACATTTCAGTTCAAGGCGCCCCTTGGTCGCCAAACATCAATGGGACGGTTAAAATGATGGCATGGAAAAAATATTGGGGGCATGTTTGCACATTAATTAGAAATGGTGTATTTTTGTGCCACAATTTTAAGAACATAAACCTGAACATATTTTTATACAGATATCACAATGAAAAATATCCTGATCATCGGCTCAACGGGACAAATCGGTTCCGAGTTGACAATGAAATTGAGAGGCATTTACAGTGGTAACGTGGTGGCCGGTTACATTCCTGGCGCCGAACCCAAGGGCGAACTGCTCGAAAGCGGCCCCTCGGAAATCGTTGACATCACCAACGCCCAGCAGATTGGCGCCGTGGTTGACAAGTACAATATCGACACGATCTACAACCTGGCAGCGTTGCTGAGCGCCGTTGCCGAGAACAAGCCCCAACTGGCATGGCACATCGGCATCGACGGCCTGATGAACGTGCTGGAAGTGTCGCGCGAGAAGCATTGCGCCGTGTTCACGCCCAGCAGCATCGGCTCCTTCGGTCCCAACGCACCCAAGGACGGCACGCCCCAGGACACCATCCAGCAGCCGCGCACGATGTATGGCGTGACCAAGGTCACTGGCGAGTTGCTCAGCAACTACTATGCCCTCAAGTTCGGCGTTGACACCCGCTCGGTGCGCTTCCCCGGCCTGATCAGTTATGTTACCCCTCCGGGCGGTGGCACGACCGACTATGCCGTCGATATCTACTATAGCGCCGTCAAGGGTCAGAAGTTCACCTGCCCCATCGCTGCCGGCACGTTGATGGACATGATGTACATGCCCGACGCCCTGCGCGCCGCCATCGAGATCATGGAGGCCGACCCGACCCGCCTGGTTCACCGCAACTCGTTCAACATCGCCTCGATGAGTTTTGACCCCGAGTGCATCTATCGGAAGATCAAGGAGTATATCCCCGAGTTTGAGATGGAATATGAGGTGGATCCGCTGCGCCAGAGCATTGCCGACAGTTGGCCTAACAAACTGGATGACACCTGTGCACGCGTGGAGTGGGACTGGAAGCCCGAGTACGATCTCGACGCCATGACCCAGGACATGATCGAGAAACTGCGCATCAAGTTCGGCCTGAACAAGTAAAGAAGAGAAAGAGTCCCTTGACGATGAAGAAGTGCCTAGCCATCGTGTGCTGCATCGCGTGCCTGCTGCTGAGCAGTTGCTCGGGCAGCAGTTACAAGTTGGCCAAGGATTACCGGACGCGTGACACCTTCGGTTATCTGGTGTTCGTCAGCGAGTCGGGCAAGCAGTATGATGACCTGTGGGTCAACATCTCAGGCCTAGACAAAACTTTTCTTGCCACTACAGCCCAGATTGTTGACGGGCAAGTCAAAGGCATGAAATATGGAGCCCAGCAAGGCCAGCGGCAAGTCATGATCCGCCAGAAGAACGAACGCCTTCTCTACCAGGACATCGTCACCATCCGCGCCGGCGAGGACACCATCATCAAGTTCAAGGACTGAAACTCATTCATTATCACCAAAAACAAGGGACAATTTCAATATGAGTTGTCCCTTGTTCATTTTTATGGGCACATGCCATTAACTATCTGACCGAATTGATTGCCCGCTGCAATTCATTCAGGAAATGAGCCGCATGCGCACCATCCATCTGAGTGTGGTGAAATTGGAAGGATATCTTGAGCGTCTTCTTCTTTGGCCAGCGATTCTTGAACCTGCCCCATATCAGGAAGGGGTTATTAAAGATACCATTATACATTCCTATAGCCCCATCAATATCACATTGCACTAGGGCCGAAGTTCCAATGACCATGCTATCCGGCAGGTCATGATTGACGCCATTCGCGGCCACCTGACGTGTCAAGTGCTCATAATTGAGATTGAACTCCTGTAAATCATGTGAGAACGGGATGTCGCATGAACTGACTTCACCTTGACTATTGATGACGATGGTATTCACAGCAAGCGTGTCATATTGCATCAGTTTGCCATCAACGGGCAACAAATAAAACTCCTTTATCCCGCTAGCAGCCTTGCCAATGCTCCAACACATGAGCATATTGAACTTTAATCCCTGCTTGCGACTGATTTTCACCAATCGCGACACGTCAAGCGACTTGAGCAGAGTCACCATAGGCATTGGTGCCTTCATCCACATGTTGAAGGCATAGGCCCGGCTGGTCTCGCTGGGATTGACTTCAGTTTTCATCAAAACTCACTTTTTTGTAACTTGCATTTACCGCCAACGCTTGAGGTTGGGATAATACTGGCGAAGCATCACCTTATACTCCTCAGGCGTAAGGTTCTGACCTGTATTCTTATTGAATTGGTCAACAAACTGGGCACAATGTTCAATCATCCCGTCCATGGTGAGGTCTTGAAGGAAAGCGCCCTCATGATAGCAGTAACGGCAATAGTCAAAATTGGTACTACCGTCAGCATTGGTACCAAAATCCTCCTGACGTGTCAAGAGCATACCGCAACTCTGGCAAAACTGGGGTAACTGGCCGTCGTTGAAGGCTTTCTCCTTGGTGGGAAATGTCGCATCATAAGCCTCAAAAGCATCGGGGTGCTCGTCGGCAACAAAGTAGCCTGGAGACGGCTGGTAGGTTGCCTCGGCCACTCCGTTATCATGCAGCCAACCTGGGACGAGTTCAAGGGCAAGGAAATAAGGAACTACCGCATCACGAGGCTCGGCATGATAATGGATGCCCAGTTGGCTGGCAAGGCCAAAACCGGCGTGACGGTAAAAGTCGATGTTACCTTCCATGCACAGGAAGCCTATGCCCAACCCGCGGGCTTTCTCGAGCGCATAATTCAAAAGATTCAGGCCATAGCCCTGGCGCTTATAGTCAGGGTGGATGCTGATGGGCCCGAACGTCCACGACGGGACACGCCTGCCGTCATCCTGGACGAGTTGAGCACGGGAGAACATGATGTGGCCCATGATGCGCCCGTCCTCCTCCATCACCAGGTCGAGTTCGGGGATAAAGTCGGGATTATCTCTAAACTGGTTGAGGACGAAGTGCTCGGTGCATCCCGGGCGATAAACGTTCCAGAAAGCCTCGCGGGTGAGGTTTTCCACCTCGCGGTAATCATGGGGTTGCTCTAATCTGATTGTCATAGTACATTAAACTGTGGTTACGGTTTTGCCCAAAACACATCGGGGTCGGTTGTTGCTTCACAGTGCTGGCTCTCGCTGACGTAGCCCACGGGCACGAGTTGGATGTCATCCCAGGGGTCATAGTCGCGATACATACTCTCGGCATTGAAGCGGTTCACCCGCTTGCACACAAAGTAGTAGAGATTCTTGGACATGTAATTATCCAGATAATTCTCCTTGGTCTGCGGGGTCTCGTGGTTCCAGTTGGCGGTCTCGCAGAGCAACAAGGGCTTATCATTGATCAACCGCTCGCGCACCTCGGCAATGCTGAGCATTGTTCCGTTCTCGTCGGTCACCCACGCATCCATCGTGGGGTCGATATAGAGCCACTTCTGCAACTCACTGGACCACACCGCGTCGATGACATGGCACTCATAGTCGTTAGGGTCGGCAGGCATGCAGGTCACATAGCGGGCGGGAATGCCCATCGAGAGGTACATTTCACAGAGTGACAATGCCAACTGGCGGCAGTTCACGCCCTTGCCCGTTGCCTTGCAGTAATTGTAGATGTCGATGGCGTCCATTTCCACAAAGGCCCGGTTGCCGCCGTCGTGGCGGATCTTGTCGTGGGCGAAGTGAAGCAGATTGATGATCCTGGACAATTCATCGCCCGTCCCCGCGACAGAGTCGAGGTAGAAATACTCGCGCACCATGCGCAGGTTCATCGACTCCTTGGGCTGATAGATGAACAACGGCTTGCCGTCATTCAGCCTCTCGGCATCACGGGCATAGGGTGCTGAATGCCTCAGCACATGGATCGGTTGTCGGCCTTGGACCTGAGCGAGCAAGGACTGGTATTTCTTGTCCTTGCGCAACGAGCGCAGGTCATTGTCGTTCGCCATATTGTTGTAATCTTTATAACCATCCTCCACTGAGTGCTCGAGCGCAAGCAGCGCCTGCTTCTTGTGCCCCAGTAACGCATAACAACATGCCAGGTCATAGAGCAGAAGCGCTTTCTGTTCTATGATGGCCGCCTCGGGAATTGGAGTCACCTGATGGATGGTGGTAGTGTCAAGGAGGCTGACAAGGGTTGTCAACGGTACAACCGCATCCTTGTGCTGTCCGCTCTTCATCAATTGCCGGTACTGTGTCTGGTACTTGGAGAACATCTCTTGAAACTCCATCATGCGTTGTTCCTGGCCTTCAACTGCCACAATTGCTGATAATAGAATAA